>UEXN01003021.1_pt1 | contig 11278 bp, 9 predicted proteins | sample 1796711 | NCBI WGS metagenome assembly UEXN01 (sample SAMEA4772470, study PRJEB27181) | metagenome | reverse complement strand
TATCAGTCTCTGGTAACTTAGCAGTAGGTGGTAATGTATCTGTAGGTGGAACACTCAGTGTTACAGGCGCAGTAAGCCTAGCATCTTCTCTAAGTGTAGGCGGTGCTACTAATCTATTAGGCACAGTTACTGCTACAGGTAATACAGGGTTCTTAGGAACTGTAAGAGTTAGTGGAGCTACAAGCCTTGAAGCTGGACTAGTTGTAGGTGGTAAAGCAGAATTTAACGATGACGTTTGTGTATCAGGTAATAGTCAGTTAGTAGGCACTCTTAAAGTTACAGGAGCTACTACTGTTACAGGTAACACAGGCTTCTTAGGTACAGTCAGAGTAAGTGGAGCAACAAGTCTTGAAGCTGCCTTAAATGTTACAGGTGCAGCTTTATTCTCTTCTACAGTAACAGTAGTAGGGGCTGGAACATTCAAAAGCAATGTATCAGTAAGCGGTAACTCAAACTTATTAGGCACAGTAACAGTAGGAGGTGCAGTAAGTCTAGCTTCTACACTAAGCGTTGGTGGTGTAGCAAACTTTGCTTCTACAGTTACAATAGGAGGTGCTGTTTCTATAGCTGGTGCTTTAAGTGTAGGCGGTGCTACTAATCTTCTAGGAACAGTTACTGCTACAGGTAACTCAGGCTTCTTAGGTACTGTCAGAGTTAGTGGTCTTGTTTCTGCTGAAGCAGGTATTCGTGCTACAGGTATTATTCTTGCAACCACTGATACAGACACTTCTAATACTGGTAGCGTAACTCTTGACTTTAGTGCTAATCAAAACTTTGTATTAACGCTGACAGGTAATACAACACTTGCTAATCCTTCTACAGAAAGTGTAGGACAAGCAGGTGTTATAGTTCTTATTCAAGATGGTACGGGCAGTAGAACTCTTAGCCTTGGTACTGACTATGAAACAGCGGCTGCTGGTGGTATTACACTTAGCACAGCAGCTAACTCTGTAGATATTCTACCATACTTTGTTCAATCTGCTGGTAATATTTTACTTGGCACACCACAGTTGGCTTTCTCTTAATGACAATGTTCGGCTCACAATGGCTGGCTAACGCTGGTTCTACCTACGAGATTGATCAGTCAATTCGTTTTAATTACGTTGATGATCCTTCATTAACTATTGATTATGGTAGTGCAGGAAATAGGCGTACATATACATATAGTGTTTGGTTTAAACGATCTTTTCTTACTGGTAATTTTCAGATGGGATTGTTTGGTTCTGGTGCTGATCAGGATAACAGATTATATCTAAGAATGAACACGGCGTTGCAGTTTGTAGATGTCACCGGAGGAGAAGTTCCTTTTAATGTTAAAACAAATGCAGTCTTACGTGATCCTTCGTCTTGGTATCATGTGGTTCTAGCTGTAGATACAACCGACTCAACAGCATCAAATAGAGTAAAAATTTATATTAATGGCACTCTTCAAACATCTTTAGCTACTGCCAGTTATCCAACTGAAAATTTAGAAACCCGCATCAATAGTACTGATGATCATTACATTTCATTAATCAATAATAGTGATGGTTCTTCAGAGTACGATGGCTATATGGCAGAGATAAATTTTATTGATGGAACCCAAGCTGCTGCTACAGCATTTGGCGAGACTAACGCAAAAGGCCAGTGGGTGCCAATAGAATTTAAAGGTACTTACGGCAGCAATGGATTTTATTTAAAGGGACAAGATAGTTCTGCACTTGGCGACGATAGTTCTGGCAACGGAAATGACTGGACCACATCTAACTTAGCCGCAAACGATCAGATGTCTGACTCGCCCACTAATAACTGGTGTACTTTAAATTCTCTTTCTAGCCCACTTACGAGAAGTTCGGTGATGAGTGAAGGTAATCTCAAGTGGCGAAACACCTCCGATGGCACTTCCTTTTTTATAGGATGTGCAGCAACTCAGCGAGCGCTAGGCAAATGTTACTGGGAAGTAACCAACACTTATGACGACACTGGCTCAACCCGGACAGGACTTTTTCCAAGAGGATTTCTAATTCAAAACGACTACCCCGGTGGAGCTTTTGGCGCAGACTGTATTGGCTTAATAGCGGCAACCGGGCGGGTAGATCGTAATGGCGTAGCGGGCACGACATATACAGGGGCTGACGACGACGACGTAAATATGTACGCCTTCGACGAAAACGCTGGAAAACTCTGGATTGGTTTGAACGGTACGTGGTTTAACTCCGGTGATCCTGCAGGAGGAACTGGCGAAGTTGCTGGCAGCATCGTACAATCTCCACTCTTTCCTGCAACTTCCGGGTACGGCACCAGTTCAGGTAATTTCCAAGAATTTAATTTTGGTCAGAGTGCGTTTGCCCACACCGTACCTACAGGTTTTTTGCCCCTTGATTCCAGCAACTTACCAGACCCGGCTATTGTAGACCCGTCAGCCTATTTTCAGACTACATTATATGCAGGAAACGGAACTGCAATCGGCAGCGGAGGTAAGGTTGTGGACCAAACAGAAACTAGCACGTTCCAGCCTGACTTTGTTTGGATCAAAAACCGTGACCAAACTGATAACCACATGCTCTATAATGTTGTGCGGGGAGTAACAAAAGACCTGCACAGTAATGCAGCAGAAGCAGAAGTAACTGACACCGAAGGGTTGTCTACATTTGACTCCGATGGTTTCACCGTTGGTTCAAATGTTGAGGTAAATACCAACACCGAAAACTATGCTGCTTGGCAGTGGAAATCTGGTAATTCAAGCGGAAGTACCAACACGGAAGGAAGTGTCGATTCGACTGTTACAGTGGACACGACCGCTGGGTTTTCAATCAGTACGTTTGTCGGAACTGGATCAGCCTTAACGGCTGGGCACGGGTTGGGTGTTGCGCCTGATTTTATCATAGCAAAAATTGTAGATAGTACGACAAACTGGAACGTATATCACGGTTCAATGGGCAACACTAAAGCCCTGCGCTTGAACTTAGATGGTGCTGTGCAAACTCACGAGGCTTATTGGGGTAATACTAGCCCCACGTCAACAGTAACCACCTTTGGATTCACGGCTTCAATTAATGTAGACACAAAAACGACTCTTGCTTATTCGTTCGCTGCTGTTGACGGCTTTAGCGCCTTTGGATCATACGAAGGAACTGGGAGTGCCACTGCCGGGACAATGGTAAATTTAGGTTTTCGGCCAGCCCTCATTATACTGAAATCTATGGACAGCACCTCAGACTGGTTCATGTTTGACGACAAACGTGAAGGATACAACGTGGATAATGATTCGTTGTTAGCAAACACCACTGGGGCAGAAACAACAACCGACATGGTAGATTTGGTTAGCAATGGATTCAAATTAAGAATTGCGACAGACCCCAATGTGGCCGAAACCTATATCTACGCAGCCTTCGCTGAGAACCCCTTTAAATATGCTAACGCCCGATAATAGGAGATACCAAATTGTTTAAATATAATACTCAAATACTTAAACCAAACCGGGCGTGGACCGATGATAATGGTATCACCCATCCCCGTAATTGGCACATCTGGTCAGCAGCGGAGAAGACTGCGGCTGGTGTCATTGAGGTAATTGAAGACACGCCACCCGACAGCAGATTGTATACATGGTCAATGGACCGTGACGGAAAAATTACCAGCACCGCCAAAGCACTGGATGATGCAGGGTCAGGTGATGACCTTGTGCTTGGCGTTAAATCAACTTTAAAAAACAAAGTTAAATTACAGCAAGGTTCACTATTATCTCAGACTGACTGGGCTGTTGTCCGCAAGTCTGAAAAGAGTACGGCTATCCCCAGCAACATCGCAACGTGGCGAGATGCCATCCGCACTAAAGCCACAGCAATGGAAGAAGCAATTGACGGTGCTGCTGACACTGCGGCTGTCGCAGCATTGTTTTTGTCTTGGGATGCAGATGGCAACAAGTCCGGCATACTTTATGACTGGCCTATACTAGTAGAATAAATGTTTTATTATTTATCTATAATTTCTTATATTGCTTTAGCTCCTCTTAATGTACCAGTAGAAGAAACGTCAACGACAGGTGGTTTTCCACAGATGTATCTGTGTGAAGTTTATAAAGCTCAAATAGAAAATATGTTTAAAGGAACACCTACAGTAGAAATAAAACTATCAAAGTGTGTAGAAAAAATAAAAGTTTAGTAATAGAAATCAAAATAATATAAGTATTATTTCAGGAGAGATTAAATGGCAAGTACGTATACAACAAATCTAAGACTCACAAAGCAAGGAGATGGTGAGAACCCTAATAGCTGGGGACAAATCCTTAATGATGGAGTTATTAGTCTTGCTGATGAAGCCATTGCTGGTTATACTACTATATCAATTGGTAGTGCAGCAACTGTTAATTTAACAGCCAATGATGGTACTGATGATCAGGCACGGTCTGCTTTCTTAGAAGTTAAGGGGTCAGTAGGAACTGCTGCTACTTCTATCTTCTTAGTCATTCCTAATAAAACTAAATCATATTCTGTTCTTAATAAAGTATCAGCCAATGCTACTAGTAATGTAGTAATGATGCGAGTAGCAGGTAATACAGGCGTAACACTAAACAGATCATCTACTCTATTTCAACATGTAATCTGTGATGGAACTTCTGTATATAATGTAGATCAGTCTGACGCTTCATTCAATACTTTAGAAGTATCTAATGCCGCTACCTTTTCATCTACGGTTACAGTAGTAGGTGCAGGTACATTTAAAAATAATGTATCAGTAAGTGGTAACGTAGTTGCAGCAGAATTTTATGGTGGTGGTTCTAATATAACGGGAATAGTTGCACTTCCCACTGGTGCTGTACTTCCGTTTGCAGGAGCAAGTGCGCCAAGTGGTCATCTATTATGTTATGGTCAAGCTATAAGTCGTTCTACTTATAGTGATTTGTTTACAGCAATTGGAACAACGTATGGCGTAGGTGATGGCTCATCTACTTTTAATATACCTGATTTACGTGGCCGTGCAGTTGCTGGTCAAGATGATATGGGTGGTTCAAGTGCTAATCGTCTAACAGATCAGTCAGGTGGTGTTAATGGTGATGTTCTTGGTGATACTGGGGGTACAGAAACACATACACTAACAGTTTCTGAACTAGCAGCACATACTCACGGTACGTATGCGTTATGGCCTCAACACGCAGGAAATCCTCAAAGCCCTCCTCCTTATGAGGTTCAAGATAATAGCACTGGTAATACTGGAAGTGCTGGTGGAGATTCTGCTCATAATAACGTACAGCCTACAATTATTCTTAACTATATTATTAAGACTTAAGTATGACTTTTCTATCTAAAGTTAATTTAAAGGCTGGACTTCATAGAGAGTCTACCCAATATGAAGAAGAAGGTAAATGGTTTGATGGAGATCATGTACGTTTTCGTTCTGGTAAACCTGAGAACATGCGTGGATATGAAACTAAAGTAAGTGTTGCTTTTGATGGAAGTGCTAGAGATTTAATTACTTATAAGAGTGGGTCTAATAATAAGAAAAGAGCAGTCTTTGGAACTCCTGATAAACTCTATGAACATGACGGAGATAGGATTGTAGACATCACTCCTATTGTTACAGCAGTTACCTTGGCAAACTGTTTTGGTACCTCCAGTGGAGAAACAAGAGTATGTTGTTCTGATGCTGGACATGGACAGGTAGTAGGTAACTATGTTCTGTTTACTTCAACTGCTGCTTTCAATGCTGTAAGTTTAAGTACTAATGTATATCCTATTACATCTGTAGCAAGTGCCAATGTATTTACAATTAGTGTAAGCAGTGCTGCCAACGCAACAGGCAGTGATGTAGGATCAGCAACTTTTAACTATCTACTACCTACAGGTAACTCTATAGCAGTTGCTGGTACTGGTTATGGTGCTGCACTCTTCCAAGCTGGTGTATGTGCTTCTCAGACAAGAGCATGGAATGAAGCAGCAAGTGCTGATGCAACTGATTTAGTTTTTGATATATCACAATGGAGCCTTGACAACTGGGGTGATGATGTGGTAGCTAATAGAAATGGTGGTAATATATTTTACTTTGAGAGTGATGCTTCTACTACACCTATAAGGGCTACTTCTATAACAACTTCTCCAATCAGTGTCAACTCAATTATTGTATCTCCTAATGATAGACATCTTATTGCTTTAGGCGCAAATGAATTTTCTCCTACTGCTACAGTAAGTGGTACATTTAATCCTATGTTGGTACGATGGTCTGATCAAGATAATCGTACTAATTGGGTTCCTTCAGTTAGCTCTACATCTGGTGAGGTAGTCTTAACTGATGGTACTAAAATTGTAGGGGCAACTCGTTCCAAGAGTGCTATCAGTATTTGGACTGATAATGCAATGTGGGTAATGACATTTGCTGGACCTCCATTTACTTTTAAGTTTACTCCTGCTGGTACTAACTGTGGTTTAATGGCTCAACATGGCGTAGTAGATTATAATGGTGTGCCTTATTGGATGGGCTATGATAACTTCTATAAGTTTGATGGTCAAGTAAGAACTCTTAATTGTACAGTACGTAAGTTTATCTTTGATAGACTCAATGTAAAATATAAAGATAAAGTATTTACAGGCGTTAATTCAGAGTTTAAAGAGATCATATGGTTGTATGCTTCTGATGAATCAGGAGTAACAGAGTGTGATAGCTATGTAATATATTCACCTGAGAATGACTACTGGACATATGGCACAGGAGTATTTACTACATTCGCAGATAAAGAAGTCTTTGGTAATACAATTACTACAGGTGTCTCTCTTAATGATAGTGGTGCATCTACAGGTAATAATAAAATATTTGATAATGAACCAGCAGATTACTTTACAGAGAACAATAGAACAATTACTTCTTTTATTGAGTCTGCTGACTTTGATATAGATGATGGTAATAAAATATTATTTATGAATAAACTAATTCCTGATTTTGATTTAAATACAGGTAAGTTAAAAGTAAAGATTATTACTAAGAAGTATCCAGAAAGTAATGAAGAAATAACTAAAGAGTTTGATGTCACACAGTTGACAGATAAAATTAACTTTAGAGCAAGGGGAAGGCAAGCGAAAATTAGGGTATCTTGTAGTTCACAGGGGTCTAGCTGGCAATGGGGATCAGTCAGAATAGCGGCTCAAGGTGATGGGGAAAGATAGTGGCAAGATACCCAACATTTCCAACAAGCTTTAACGGTGTAACTAACGACGAGTTAAGAGAACTATATACAACTTTAGAAACTTGGTCTGCTCTCTTAACTAATGAACTAGAAAATAGAGATGTATTGGTAGATGCAGCACCATCTACTAATATTTATACAGTAATTACTGTAACAGATATTGGAAGACCACGTAAAGGAGACATTGCATATTCAGCCAGTAGTGGTAAGTACAAAGGATATGTAAGTCTTGGATCAGAAACATCTTGGCAGAGTTTAAACTAATGAAAACAATGACACCTAACGAATACTATAAATTAATTAATAATAGTACTTACATGAGTAATCTTAATCAAGGTAATGTTATTGATCCATCTAGGTATTTACTAACACAAAAGATGGAAACATTTAAGAAGATAAAATCTCAAGATGATTCTAACTTTATAGCAGATCAGACAAAGGCTCAGTCTAATTATGGAAGAGTAAAATAATGGCACTACCTGAAATGAAAGCTGCACAAGCTGCACAAGAAATTGCAAGAACTAAAACTTTAAGAGATGATGCTGGTTTAATGGCTATGTCTCAAGAGAATAATCCTAGACCTGCAATAGGTATGGAGAGTATGCCAATGGAAGCAGAAGCACCTGCTGCACCACTAATGCCTACTCCTTCTCCTAATATGCCAATACCTGTAGAATCTGCAAAAACATTTAATACAATGTTAAAAGACATGGCTAAAATAGCAGTACGTGATAAATTTAACAAGTCTTTATCAAAAGAATCTAAAGAAATACTTGAGAAAAAAGAAGAGCAAGAAAACCAAGCCGCATTGCAACAAAAAGCAACTGAAGATAATGCTATTATGTTAGCTATGCAAAGATATTCTCAAGATAAAAAAGCTGCAACAGAAAGTGGTGGCTTAGTAGCTATGGCAGCAGGTGGTAGCTTTTCTGGTAAAGTACCCGGACGAGGACATGGCATGGAAGATAATGTTTATATGCCAATAGTAGAGCGACAAGCAGGAAGTCAGGTAGGTACACTAGCTGTTAGCCCTGATGAATATGTAGTAGATGCACACACAATGTCAGCACTTGGTAATGGTAGTGCAGATGCAGGAGCAGAAGTTATGGATAATGTAGTAAAAAATGTAAGAAAAAAAGCATATGGTACAATGCAGCAACCAAATGAAATTAATGGTTTAGCTGCATTAAAACCAATGATTGAAAGGGTATAACAATGGGATTTTTATCATCACTTTTTGGTTATGACGATAAACCAGCAGTAACATCTAAAGTATCTTCTATTCCTCCTGAGTTAAAACCTTACGTTGATGAAGCTATGAAGGATACTCAATCTTTGTATAGACAACGGTTAGGTGAAAGATATAAACCTTATACTGGAGATACAATTGCTGGTTTTACACCTGAACAGATTGCTTCTCAAGAAGGATTAAAATCTTTAATAGGAACACAAGTTCCATTCCAACAAGAAGCTCTTAAGACGTTTAGAGAAGGTGCTGAAAGATTTACTCCTGAGACAGCTAAAGAATTTATGTCACCTTATCAAAGGGCTGTTATTGATCAAGAAAAAGAACAAGCTCAACGACAGTATGAACGTACTAAACGTCCTCAGTTTGAAGCTGATGCTGTTAGGGCTGGTGGTATGAGTGGTCGTGGTAGTAGGGCTGCAATAGAATCTGCTGAACGAGAAGATTTACAAGCTAGACTTCTTGCAGATATAGAGACTAAAGGATTACAGGAAGCTTATAAAGATGCACAGAATCAATTTACAAATCAAAAATTAAGAGAACGTACAATGGCTACTGATGTTGCAACAGCAGGGGGAAATATATTTTCTGCTGGTTTAGCTGAACAAGGTTTGCTTAGAGATATTGGTGAGGAAAAACAAAGATTAGCACAGTCTGCTTTAGATGAAGCATACTTTAAATTTAAAGAACAACAAGACTTTCCAGAGCAACAGCTTGCTCGTTATCAATCTTCTATATATGGTAATCCTTTATTAGCGCAACCTAATTATACTCAAACAAAAACACCAGCACAAGCATCAATGAGTAAAAGTTTACTAGGATTAGGCTTGTCTGGCTTAAAAAGCTATGGTGGTGGAAGTACATTAGCAGGTATTGGAAAAGTTGCTAGTGGCATTGGTAGTTTCTTTGGTAATGCTGGTGGTCAAGTAGGAGGATTGCCTACACTTTATAGACAAACTGGTGGCGATCTTATGGATGCAGATGTAGAATATCAAACAGCTAAGAATAGGTCTAGGCAAGAGATAGATGCTGCAAATGCAGCAGCAGCCGCACTTAATATTCCTGCTCCTGCTGTTGCTGCTCCTACTGTTTCCCCACCTCCACCTAAACCTACTGTTGATCCTAATAAACCTCAACGTAAATCAGTAGCTGAGAATGTTGCACAAATTAAAGGAACAGCAGGAGATAATCTCATGGCAGGTCTGGCAGCGTATCTTAAACCTTTTGGAACACCTGCTGATATACTAGAAGCGCAGACAGCAGCTGAAAGTAAAAGAAATATTGCTGCTGCTAAAGAAGAATTAAAGATGACTTCTGAAGAAGAGAAGGCTACTGCTAAAGTAAAAGCAGCTATAGCTAAAGCCAAGGGTAAAAAAGATTTTAAGCCTTCTGATGTAAAAGCCCTCTATGATTCAACATTGAACAATCTATTATCTGGAGTTCAGGTGAGTGATGGTGGAATTGTAAGCCTTAAAGGCAATATTTTATTCGATGCGATGGCAAAAGGCAAACAAGATAATATTAGAAAACAACTAGCTGATGTTTATGCACAGGCGTCAGAATATGCAGATAGAGGTGCAAAATTAGGTAGAATTCACGGATTTATGGTTAAGAAAATTGATAGTATTAAAAAACAACATAAGCTAAAGTAGTATAAAGGATTTCTAATGGCAACTAATTTAAATATTAATGATTTATCTAACGCAACCGTAGATGATTTAATAGCACTAGAAAGTACTTTTACACAGCCTACTACTCAAGAAGTAACTCAATCAACACCTACAAATCTTAGTGATAGTAGCGATTTATCTAACGCAACCGTAGATGATTTAATGGCACTTGGGAGTACTTTTACACAACCTACTACTCAAGAAGTAACTCAACCTACACCAGTAGCTACAAATCCTAATGTACCAGATCAAGAATTTGAGATGGATGATTTGGATAGTAAGAATGATTGGATACAACAAGCTCGTACAATTTATAACTATGAGAATAAAGATAAAAAGTTTAAAGGTTCTAATAAAGAACTTTCAGATTGGTTTAAAGATCGCCATTCATCTTTAGCTAATAACTTAACTAACTTAGGTAGAACTGCTTACGATACATCTAATATGTCTGATGATGTTAAGAAAGCTTGGGCACAATCATTAGATACTTATGATAGAACTAATAGTGATTTTGGTACTTTTTTAAGAGCAGTAGGTAATACTTTTGCTGATCCTTTAACGTATGTAGGTGCGGTTGGTACAGCTGGTCTTGGTGTTGTAGCTAAAGTTGCAGGTAAAGGAGCAGCAAAAAAAGGATTAAAAGAATTACTTGGTCGCTTTGATTTTAAGAAACAACTTAGTGATGAGATAGCTAGTCAAACAACTAAGGGAACTGCGGAAGAGTTTGCCAAGACAGGCACAGCTAAAGGAGTTACAAAAGAAGTTTTAAAGAAAGCTAGGAAAGAAGCTGCAAAAAATGTAGGTAAGAGTCAAACAGTAACAGGTGCTGTTGCAAGTGCTGGTTGGGGCGGTGGTTTTTCAGGAGCAAGAGAAGCTTTAGAAGTAGGTGTTGATAAAAAAGATGAAGTTGATTTACTTAATATTGCTATAGGTACACTGGCGGGTGGTGTCTTAGGTGGCGCTGCTGGTAGATATATACCTAGAGGTACAGAGAGAATAGGACGTAGCCGAGCATTAGGTAAAGTAACTGAAGAAGCTGCTCCAATTCCTAAACAAAAAGTTATTAATGAAGAAAGTATTGTTAAGTCTTCTAATGATGATCAGTTTGCAAATAATGTACGGGAACGTGCCCTCTATAATCAACAAGAGTTAGAACTTAATGGAACTATTAATATTAATATTCCTAAAGGTAATCTAACAAATGAC
>UEXN01002581.1_pt1 | contig 11278 bp, 13 predicted proteins | sample 1796711 | NCBI WGS metagenome assembly UEXN01 (sample SAMEA4772470, study PRJEB27181) | metagenome | reverse complement strand
TAGCACACTTACTAGCACACTTACTAGCACACTTACTAGCACACTTACTAGCACACTTACTAGCACACCAGAGGAACTAACGCAACAACCAGGATTTGGTGCATTAAACTTTCAAAATAATACAAATAGTGATAACAAGGGAACGGAAATTCCATTATCTTATATTTTAGGTGCTACTACTTTACTTGCTTTATCTTCTATGATAGCTTTTATCGTTGTAAGACGTAAGGAGAAAGAAAAAGAAGCCGAACAAGAATATATATGCGACCCTGTTGAACCGATAGATTATACATATCAAGAAAACGCTTGTTATTTACAACCTCAATTAGTAGAACAATTTGATAATTATTATAATGATCCTATGAATGTTTATAATTTGCATGTAAGTGATAATCAAACTTACGACTTGGCAAGTTCTTCTAATCAACAAACTTATGACAATGCACCAATGTATGATATGGGAGATAATAACTATTAAAAGACAAAATTATAAAAATGTGGGCAGATTACAGTGATTTAGGGTTTCCCATAGTTCAAGTTCAAATGAAAGGAACCATAAAGAACGACAAAGATTTTAAACACTTTACAGATAAATGGTTAGAATACTATGAGAAAAAAAGAGATTTTGTATTCATATTCGATACTACTGAAGTTGGTTTTGTTAGCATGAAGTATGCTTTCAAAATGGCTAATTTTGTAAAAGAGCTAAAGAAACGAGATGTTCAATATCTTAAGCATAGTGTTATAGTGGCAAATCATTGGTGGATAAAATTTCTTCTCAAGATTATATTTGCTATGCAATCTCCAGTATGTACAATAGAGTATCTTTCAGATTTCAATAATCTAGATCTCGAAAAACTTATTAACATAACAAAGAGAGAATTAACACCAAAATTACAATAAAGAAAAAATATTACAAAGGACTATATAATTTTTTATATAGCCCTTGTGGCGCAATTGGATAGCGCACCAGACTTCTAATCTGGGGGTTGTGGGTTCGAGTCCCACCAAGGGTTTCCGGTCCTAAGTAAAGACGTTAAACTGCTTTCAAGCCTCCTTAGCTCAGTCGGTAGAGCATCAGACTTTTAATCTGAGGGCCGCGGGTTCAAGTCCCGCAGGAGGTTCTAAAGTATACGTGTCCGAGTGGTCAAGGAGACGGACTTAAGTTCCGTTGCTCGTATGAGCGCGCAGGTTCAAACCCTGTCGTATACAAATCTAAATTTTACTAAATAAATTTTTAGTAAAATGAGTTCCTGTTTGATATACCATATGTTGAAAGACTTGAGAAAGTAATATATTATGTTATAAATTAACATAATATAAAATGGTTAAAGCCATAAAACCGGTCATAACTGTTATTGAAAGCGATGAATGGCAGTTACTAGTATTAGGAATCACTTTACTAATATTTCTAACTGTTATATTGTATTTTACAAGATATTATTACAAGAAAAACTATCAAACAACTAATGTTTTTAATCCACAAACCGGTGATTCTAAACCTACTGTTACTGCTGGTGGTCTTCAAGCTTGCAAGAAAGGTCAATGTACAGTTAACCTAGATACTGGACTTAAAAAGTGTCCAGATAATTCTCAGACTACACTATATTATGATAGTTCTACACAAGTATGTTCTGATTTAGCATCTTGTCCTTCTGAAGTACCCTATGCTGTTAATGGTGACGGGTCAGTTAATCCATACGGAACATGTGAAAATCCATTGAAACCATGTAGCTGTACATCTGAAAAAACTTGCGCTAAATATGTAATATCAAAGTTCTCTGTTGATAATGGGAATATATACTCTTCATATACTTCTGATAAAAATTTCTTATTAGAACAAGTTCCTTATTCAGTAAATGATAGTTATCAAGGGAGTATAAAAATTGATAACCAAAGTGAGTTTTGTAAGATAAATAGCACGTATTCTAATCAGTTAGTAGGTGGATGTTCATTTTTAAATCAAACCAATGATTTTTTAATGAAATGTACTGATGAATCGGTTGATGATGGTATCAGTGTTAGTCCTTACTCACTTGATCCTTACTATCTTTCAACAGGGGGTGTAGAAACTAAACAATTTTGTGAGATACAACCATATTTGGATTCTAATTGGAATAATATGACACTATGCGTTAATCAGAATCCTTGTAAAATCGGAAATTATACTTACAATTTTGATCAATACAGAACAATTAAGACAACTACAACAGTAGATGGACAAGCTACCACAAAATCTGTTTTGAATAACTTTGTTAAAAATACTCAATTGAATTCAAGAAATTTCTGTCAATCGGTTGCTTCAAATCTAGATACTTATCTTACAGATTTACAATATTACACATTATCTTGTATAAAAGGCACCCAATGTAACCAGCTTCCTAATTTTCAAGATGATCAGAAATTTTTCTCTGGATTAAACATTGAACTTGATATATCTGCCATAAATGCTTCGTACACGGTGGAATATTCAACCACGACAAAAAGAATCACTCCATCCACGCAAACATTAAATTATAATCCATTCTTGGGTAAAGTACAAAGTGGCGATTTAGTATATGGTGTTGGACTTGATTATACAATTTCTGATAAAGGAGCATTTTATAATAATGGACCAATTACTGTATCTGTTCCTACACAAAATAATAGTACTAAAAGTATGAATGGAACTATCGAAGTTGATGATCAAGGTCATGTTACCAATTTCTATTTTAATACCGGACAATCATTTGAACATGTTGTTACAGGTTCAGCAACAATAAAACCCAATACAGTTTTTATAGGGAATTTTAAAGCTAAATTAAGTATAACTGTAGCTTCTATGTATTTTGTAGTAAGAGTTAACCCATTAAACCAAGAAATTACTTTCTATAATTATGTTAAACAAGGATTTTTTACTTTTGATGTATTAGATTATAGAATAGGCATTCCTATTTTTGGAGATACTATAACTTATTATCCTCAATATGCTTTAAATGGTTTTGCGTATAATACAATATCTACGAATGATTTGAATATGATAAGAGGTAATATCTCGGAAGCACAAGTTACCGCTAATATAGGATATTCTTTCAAAATAGGTAATGTAAAAAACTCATCCATACCATCAAATTCTAATACTGGAGGTGGTTATAATCCTCTATTTGATATTTCTAATAATGAAACATTTTACAGGGCAGGACTATCTAGACCAAGAGGTTATGTTTACAAAGAATTTATAGAAGAAGAAGCAGTTAAAGCAGATTTAGCAGAAACAGATAATCAGGTTGATTTTAATTCCGAAAATTATCAAATTAAACAAACAGGTTTTGATACATTACTATACAACGATATTTCATTCTATAATCCAGTTTGGAACAACCAATATGGAAGAACAGAATGTATTAGATGTAATCCATTACTCGTTGCTTCGATTAATATGGCACAAATAAGTTCAACGGGATCGGCTACAGGATTTGTTTACGATGCTGTAACTATACAGTTCAGTGGACAAGATTTTGGACATTATAGAAAAAACTTCAAAGAAACGGATTCGGAGAAAATATGGTGTTTTGAATCAAGATCAAATCTAAACCAGTCAAGTAACGTTATAAGTACAACAAATACTATATATCTTGAAAGACCAAATATAAATATTAAACTAGGAGATTACGTATTATCTTCAGGGACAAAATTTCCATTCACTATTAGTCCTATAGGTAATGTAGATCCTTCTCTAGATGGAAAGAAGTTTTATATTTTCATGGGTCAAATATACCAAACAGCAACTAGTGCGATAAATTTTACACCTTTTGAAGATATTGGAACTAACGATCACCTAAATTCGTCTAGTGCATTTGATTCTAAAGATTTTTATGGTTTAGGTGTTGATAATAACACATATCAAGATTTTGTTAAAAATAAATTTATAACTACAACATATAGTAAAGTTTCTAATACATTCAAAATCGTGTCAATACCTCAATTAGAAATCAATAAAGGTGCTTTCTTTTTTGGAAACGTTTACACAGCTACAAATATAAATAAAGATCTTATTCCAAATAATAAATCTCTAGAAAATTTTGTTGTAGATTTCACTACAAAATTTATTAATGTATCTATAGTTCCATCTACTCAGGTTGTAGGTATCAAAGATGGTGTTATTACAACAAATTATAAATCTGTAAATAATTTTAATAATACTTTTATTCCATTCTATGAAAAATTACAATTTATATCACTTGACAGGAATTTATACCTTAACAATACAATGGCAGATATAAACGATACCCTTCCAGGGTCAGGAGGTAAAATCCAAATAGATGAAATAACAGATAATAGAATAACATCTATAAAGGTTATAGACAATGGGACTGGATATGGCAATATTTCGCCTCATGTGAGTCTTGGATCTTATGATCCTTACTTTAATTAATACTATAATAAAATGAATATCATTTTATTATCTATTTGGGTGAAAATACTTTTGATTACACTTTTGTGTATATATTATCATTTTAAGATCTTGAATAAGTTTGTAGTATCTAATACACCAGTTCAGAGTTCTTCTAATATATTATGTCAATATGATGATATACCTACTGCTACGTTAAGTAGTTTAGCTGTCTGTAAAGTTGTAGCAGGTATAACAACGTATAGCTACTCGGTGGGTGGAGTAAATTATGAAATATCACCCACACAACAACTATATAGTAAGGTATGTAGTGGTTTTTGTATTCAAGGTATAAGTACTACAGGTGATTGTAAACAAGCAGAGAACCAAAAAGCATTTGAACAATGCGAAGCTTTGCTAAAACCAAAACAAGGATGTGTATCTTCTGCTAAACCCGTTCTTAATGTAACCAACACAGATGCTACATCTCAAGATTACTATGCTGTATCACCAATTAACAGTATAAATTCATGTTCTTGATTTTGCTTGAGAAAAGAACATCATTTCGTCTTTTTTTGTTTTTGGATTTGTAAGTTTTACCTTCTTGATAACATTTATCAAAAAGTAACTCAAATTTCTATGTAAAGGAGAAAATATTATCTGTACATTTGAACTTGTCTCATTAGTTCTCCATTTGCTTTTAGTTTTATTCTTTGATATACAAATTTTAGGATATTCGAAACGTTTTTTAGTTTTTGGGTCAATGTGTTGTTTTCCATCTTTATTAAACTTTTTGAAAAAGTTGTATAATATTTTTTCATCTACCCATTCTGGGATACAACTAGAATATATAGCATTTATTTTGTTTTCTTCTGATCGTATAGTAACACGAGCAGGATATATTTCAATGAAACCATACTCTTGATCTTCTTCTAATAACTTTCTCTGTTCGTCTGTATATTTAATACCAGGTGGTACAATTAATGGTTCTTGTTCTACTCTAAGTTTAGGTCTTTCATAACGCTCTTCTATCTCTCCAAGCAAACCCCAATCGTCTCCTGCTTGATCAATTAGATCATCCATATCTTCTTCTGGTTCTTCCCAACTTTCATCATCTACCATTATATATCTTTCTGTACCATCAAAGTTTTTTCCAATAAGAGCATTATAAACCTTAGGATTACTAACCCAGGCATATGTGTGACCATATTTCATACCATCCTTGTTTTCTACAACATTTACATAGCTCTCACAAGGTCCAATATCGAGCTTCTTAATACAGGCACTGAGATTAAGTTCGATTTGTTTGTTATCAAAAACACCGGAATGAATAAACAAAAAACCCTCTTCAGATACCTTAGACATTTTTAAAACTGATTGTTTAAATAAAAATGCATTTTTAAAATGTCTTGTCATAGATGTAATAAAAAATCACTATTTATGTTTGATTGTAGATGTGGTAAAAAGTTTTGTTCAAAGTGTAAAATTCCAGAGAAACATAAGTGCGACTTTGATTACAAAGCGTATGCTAAAGATAAGTTAAAAATTAATAACCCAAAGGTTATTAATAATAAGATTGATAAAATTTAGTTCTTGAAGTTCTTGATACACGTCAAGATTTCTTGAAGTTCCTTAGCTGTTTCAACATTGTCTTCAGCATTAAGTGCTTCTCGTTCTTCCGCACTCAAAAGTTGAGTTGGGATACGGAAAAAGTTGTTAAGAGTACACATCGATGTGTACAAAAGACCTTCCTTTGAATCATACATACTCTTACCGTTCTTATCCACACGAGCAGATACACGATCAAAAGCAGATTTCTTACCTTGAGAAATCTTTTCTTTGATTTCTTGTGCCTTTTCTTCAGTAGTTCCATCAGTAACCTTACGCTTAGAAAAATCAACACCATTCAAACGATAGTTAGTAGTCGAAAATGCTTTCTTCATACGAGCATCTACACTGAATCGTCCAGATGAAGTCTTCAAACCATTAACATGGATGTATCGGGCAAACAAGGACATGAGGATTCCTGAAGTTGCCATACGCTTCTCTGTGATAAGAGAAAGCTTATCAGCAAGTTTTCCTTTTCCGGTTTCTGGGTCGATAGGACCAAGATTTGCCTTAGTGTAAAAAGCAACCAGTTGATCAGACACGTAGTAAAGTGACTTAAGTTGACTATTAGTGCGGTTAGTCTTACGCTTGCGAGAAGCATAGACTTTCTTCAAATCACCAAGTTCTTGGATATAGATTTGAGAGTACTTAGCAATATCAGCACGACGAAGTACAGTGTCTTCAGTGCCATCTACTCCCTTAATAGTAATACCAGAAGAAGGAGCGTTAGAGAGGATACTGTTCCATCTCATAATTGCTTTGTGAGAATCTTGAAAATATCTGATATACTTTCCAAATTCTTGATTGGTAGTAGGACCTTGGGCGGCAGTAGCAGAAGCAGTAGGGGAAGTTCCGAGACTCATTTTTTAGTAAGAACTTCTTTATACCAGTTTTGACAGAAGTTGTTTAATTACAGGTTCATTCTTGTCAAAAAGTGTTCTAATACCATTTTCGGTTTTTAATCCAATTGTGTCAAAATGAATATTACCAGAATTTAAAATTAAAATACTATCTCTATTTTTGTAATATAATTCAGAATCTCCTAAATTATATAAGTCTCTTGTATTTTTCCAAATAACATAAATATCTAATTTGAGTATATTTGATATCATTTCCAAGAATCTAACATCTCCCCATTCATTAGAACTAAGAGAGTGTTTCATGTTTTTCATTGATGTTTCTGGAACAAATTTTGAGAACTCCTCTAATGAACCTCTACTCAACTTCTTATAACATACTTCTCCATCTATTTCTTCATCAAGTACTTCTGATAGGTCATTGCGAAATTGTCTTGTAATCTTTAATTTATCTTGTGTTGATGAGTTTATATAAGTTTTATTGAATGCTTGTAAGATAGAATGAAACATACAAGAACCATCTCCTATAGCACCAATGCGAACAAAATCGTAATCTAGACCTTCAATCTTAAATGACATTTTTATATCCATATGAATATAAAAATTATTCGTTTACAAGTTCAATTGTAGCACCTTTAACAAGTCTCTCTTCTTGTGTCTTTGGGTAAGTTCTAAACAAGAATCTTCGTGTATGATACATGATTACAAATGCCATAAATTTACAATTAAGAGCATCATTATTTGTATTTATTGTAATCTTACCACCGGCAAAATTTACACCTGGACGAAATGACTTACCATCAGACGCTACAACTTCGTTTTTCCAATTACTCAAACCTGGTATATATTGTTCTGTATTATCTCTGTATGCGTACTCGGTTTTGAAACTATCTTTATTGTCTATAATAGTTGACAAGGTTGTTTCAAGTTTAGTATTCTTAACAGGTGTTTTACCATTTGATGTTGTTACCATAAGATTCTTTGTTTGGTCTGTCATTGTAACATTTACAGCACCCCATACCATCTCCTCTACTGGGTAGTTGGTCTTAGAATCAAACTTGAGTTGGATTCGTTTACCGAGAGCTACTTCATTATCATCTTCAGTATAGTAAGTGTTTCTAATAAAATATTCTCTAGTTCCATCTATTTCATTTTCTTTACAGTTACTGAGATCACATTCCTTGCTAGTATGAGTAGTATACAGACCCTCAAGTTCAGGAATAGGAACACAGTCAACGTTGTTTGTAACTTCTACCTTTGACATATCAAAATCAATGAAATTGCCTTGATCATCTTTCATCAATAGTAGATTTTCAAGCATCAAATTAAATTCAAAAGAATGATGTAACCTATCATTTTGTCCGCATAGAGACAGAGGAAAAGCATCGGTTGGGTCTTGATCATAACAAAATGGAGTACGAATAGAAATAGGCTGCGCTTCAAGTGTTTTAGACGAAGAACAACTTTTGTAATTTAGATCTAAATCGTGTAATCTTGAAAATAAAACTTTGGTATTTCCATATTCAAGTTCAGTATCGTTAAACATTAATCTATACTCTTTGATCATGTTAATGAAAATGTTATCACACCAACTAATTGTTACATCCTCTCCTGATTTAACTTTAACTTCTGGTAGCACAGTGGTCATCAAACATCGATGAAGAGCATGATAAGGATAGATTTTAGATTTGTATGTTACGCGTTCTTTGTTGGTAGGAACACTGTTTGCTTCCATAGTTTCCCAGTTGCCTTGATACCAAAGAGTTTTACGTTTGCCTCGTTGATGAATGCTGTATAATACATTTCGTTCGTCTTGTTTATCATTTTCTTTACCGGTAGGTAAATGTTTCTCTTTTTGGATATTAGAGCCATGTAACGATTGTTCATAACGCTGATTGTTCATTTTAACTTCTTGTGCTTTAAACTCTTTAATACTGAACCTACATCATATTTTAATAGATGTTTGGTTTTGATTTTAATCTCATCTTCTATCTCATTTTCATAATTTTCTGATAACCCACTCTTATCAAATGCTTCTATAGATCTTCTAAACTCGTCATCAATTTTTTCAAAAAACATAGTATGAACACCATGTCTGTCATTTACACCAGCAGGATAATAATGATCACAATGTTCCAATACGATTATGGGAGAGTCGTCAGAATGAAGATACGTTTTCTTTATCAGTGTGTCATCTGTAGTACATCTCATAACGTAAATGTTAACTTCAAAATCTTTACTTAGATGTTCTAATATCTTGTCAAAATTCTCTTCTTTCATAAATTTTTTATATTCTTCGTTATGACTTATCAAAGACATCTTAAGTCTGTTAATATATAAGAATTTCTCATTGAGGTCGGTTTTAGATTGATATACTGGATAGGTACAAGTGAGAAATGAGTGAAATAATGAATCTCGTTGTAGACCTTTGATTCTAACAAGAGTTCTATGGACTTTTCCTGGGTAAATCCAACTTGTAGGTAAGGTAATCATTTTATAATACTTTATTATAAAATTAGAATTTGTTTTTAATAGACAACCATAATTTAACCTCGTACCAAGAATCAACATTACTAGGTTCAACAATATTGTTATTTACAGCATAATTAGCCATAAATTTCATCATTTGAATCGTTATCATTTCACGAAATTGTGGTGTTGTAAGAAACTGATCCACAACTCCAATATCAGGTGCTTCAGTAGGAATCTCAAAATAATGAATGAAATATTTCATAATGGGTTCAGAAAAACATACACACCAATCAGGAACCTTCCGTTTGTTTTGTCCTTTATGGTAACCTGCACTCATATATTGTAACATTACATAATAGAATATCTTGATGTTCTTATCTATATCTTCATTTTCATTAGGTTCAATCATTACTCTTTCTTTTCCTGAGAATATATCATATGTTCCTAAATCTTCATTATATTTTAACATGTTCATAATATCTTTAACATTTTGTTGTGTTTGTATAAAAACTGAATCTCTTGGAAGTGTAGGATTTTTGATTCTAAAATCCACAGATGACGTATAAACACCTCTATCAATGAATACATTCTTGACATTCTCTGTTTCTTCAATTATCCCAACATTTTTCTCATATTGAGAAATAGAACGAAAGATGTTGACATAGTCTTCACCATAAGGAGTTATATAAATAGTCCCTTTGGTTAGGTTCATAGGAACCTCTGTCTCGAAGACAAAGAAGTTGTATTTTAAATCCATCTTTTAATTGGAACTATTTTAATAAAAAATCAGTTTAAAATGTCAGTTTTGTGGATCAGGCATGGTGAGAAGAAATTTTGTAATGGAAAAGGAATACCTGGTTATTATAATCACGACCCACCTTTGAAAAATGATTGTGATCCAAAGATAAATATTGTTGGATATTCTATTTTTATACGTTATGGTGTTCCTGATAAAATAATATGTTCTCCTTTTCTTCGAACACGAGAAACAGCAGAAAAACTACAAAAATTCTTTAGAACAAATTACAACAAAAGTATAGAAATTTCAATAGATACTAATATAGGAGAATTTTTAGGGTGGATAAAACCCCCTGGACTAAAAGCACATGTAACAGAAGAAACATCAAAACATATAAATCCTATACTGGGTATAGAAAAAGTTAAAGATGTAGAAAAACGTTCAAAGATACATGTTGACAGAGTAGATAGGACTGAAAATGTGTTAATAGTAACACATGGTATTGTTATCGAGTTCATTCACAAACATCTTACTGGTTATAAACTTAACAAGATTAAAGAATTATCAGGAATTAGATTATCAGGGGAAAAAGTAGAGGAATTTGAAATAAATCTGTAAACTTGTCATAAAGAAAAATGAGAATAAATGGAGTGCGAACAGAGTTATTTTACATTTTGCACTTTGTTCCCGCTAGCTATTGGTTTTTTTGTGTTTCTTAAAGTTGATACACTAATCGATATTGCTCTCAATGGCGTGGGTACTGGTCGACTAAAAAAGATCAAAAACTCAGTTACAGTTCAAACAACCGAAGGAAACATGAAAGTACCTACTGCTAAGCTACCAAACTTAGATTGGGAAGTATATTTAGTTAATGACGATACAGAAGTTAAAGATGGTATGAATGATCTTGATGTTATAAACGATGCAAATCTTGTCAAATGTAAACAATATAGAGATCTGTTAATGTGTGAGTATTTGTATTCATCGGACTTTAAGAAAGGAGATATAAAAGTTGTCATTTCAAGTCCTTTGGATGATCTATGCTATATCTTCAGTGTTAAAGAAGGTGAGATGATTGATTATAAGAAACATATAGAACTATTTTTAGAAGAAATTGAGGAAAATTAGAGTATATAAAATGGATCTAATCCTAATGATATTCTTTATCTCTGTTATATTAGCATATATTACAATATATGTAGTTAAAGGTAAAGGATTATGGGAAAGTAT
>UEXN01003018.1_pt1 | contig 11284 bp, 15 predicted proteins | sample 1796711 | NCBI WGS metagenome assembly UEXN01 (sample SAMEA4772470, study PRJEB27181) | metagenome | reverse complement strand
AAAAAAAAAAAAAAAACAACAGGGGAGGAGTAAAAAAAGACAAAAATAAAAAAAAAAGGAAAAAACAGCTGGATGGGTATGAAGCGGGGCGGTAAAGTCAAAAAAGGTATGAAGAAACGTACTAAGAAAAAAGAAAAGAAAAATAAAAAAAGAGTACCTAAACGTGGCGGCGGCATGATGAAGGCTGATTTAAGAAAACCATAATATGACAAAACTTTGTCCCAGAGGTAAGGCTGCAGCAAAACGAAAGTTTGATGTTTATCCATCAGCTTATGCGAACGCTTATGCCTCTAAGATCTGCGCTGGAAAAATAAAAGATCCCTCTGGGAAAAAACGAAAAGACTTTCGTGGTAAGAAAGCAAAGGGCGGTTTGATCGAAGCTACGGCAAGATTAAAAAGACAAGGTCTTAAAAATGGTGGCTCACCAAAAAGTTTTGTTGCTAGAGGTTGTGGTGCTATTATGTCGGACAGAGCTAAAGTAACGAAGGTCGCTTAACATGGCTAGTCGAAACGGACTAGATAAATGGTTCAAACAAAATTGGGTTGACATAGGGTCTAAGAAAAAAGGCGGCGGCCATAAAAAATGTGGTCGATCAAAACAAAAAGCAGACGCCAAAAGAAAATATCCAAAATGTGTACCTGCTGCAAAAGCAGCGAGGATGTCAGACAGTCAGAAGCGTTCTGCTGTATCACGTAAAAGAGCCAAGGCACAAGGTGTCGGTGGCAAACCAACCAATGTAAAAACATTTGCAAACAGAAAAAAAGCAGCGGACGGCGGATACATAGGAAGTTTTATTGACTTGACGTATCCTGAGGGTAAAGGAACGTACAAACGTACAGGCAACCCAAGTTCAAAAAAATATTATAAATCTCTCGGTATCATCTAATGAAGCAAAAGAATAAAAATAAGGTTAAAAAAGTTATTAAAGGTTTGACCAAAGCATCCAAGACACATGCGGCGCAAGCCAAAACTTTGAAAGGTGTTCTAAAAAATGGCAAAAGATCCAAAAGTAGGAACAGGTAAAAAACCAAAAGGTTCTGGCAGACGGCTTTACACAGATGAGAATCCAAAAGATACGGTAAAGATTAAGTTTGCAACACCGACAGACGCACGAAAAACAGTTGCTAAAGTTAAAAAAATAAATAAACCCTACGCACGTAAAATTCAAATACTGACAGTTGGTGAACAACGTGCTAAAGTGATGGGCAAATCACAAGTAGCAGGTATTTTTAAAAAGGGTAAAGAAGCTATTAGGAAGAAGCATGGCAAGAAAACAGGATAAACAACCACCGAAAACTAAGAAGTATTTCAGGTCTACCAAGTCTGGAGCAGGCATGACCAAGGCTGGTGTTGCCAAATATCGCCGTGATAACCCTGGATCGAAGTTAAAAACAGCTGTAACAGGTAAAGTAAAGAAAGGCAGCAAAGCTGCGAAGAGACGTAAATCCTTTTGTGCACGAAGTGCGGGACAAATGAAGAAGTTCCCGAAAGCCGCAAAAGATCCTAATTCTAGGTTGCGTCAAGCTCGTAAGCGCTGGAAATGCTAGAGAGTCCGCCTCTTTGCAAACACTGTGAACATAGCTGCCATTGTGGTAATGGAGGTTCTTGCCCGATTGAGGACTGTAATTGTATTAATTGTGAGCATAATGCTCTAGATGAATTTTGGAGAAACTTAGATGCCCCTGAACAAGAAAGGTAAGAAGATATTAAAATCCATGAAAAAAACTTATGGTAAAAAGAAGGGAAAGAATGTATTCTATGCAAGCATTAACAAGGGTAAGGTTAAGAACGTAAAAAAAGGTAAAACTACATGACCGACAGAGCAGAAGAAATTCGAAGAATGATTGATCGCGGCTTACCGAAAGCTAGTGACTTTAAGTCTAATATGCCAGGAGCTATTGATTACCCAGATTTTTTCTACACCCCTGAAGGAAAATTTATTGACCCAATGGGCCCTAGTCGAATCATGGGAGGAACACCGGGCAGAGCGGAAGAAGGTTTTGGAAGAGGTAAAGGTAGAAAAGGAGCAGAGATTGCGACGCTAGATTATTCAACGTTAAGTATTAAAGATTTAATAGACCGTTATGGTATCTCAAGAGAACAAGCAGAAAAAATTGTAGAGTTCAACACAAAACAAATGATTGAAAGGTCCGCAGGAAATCGTGCGCGCCCACAAGATACATCTGATAATAACTTACTTGAAAAAATATTACCTTTTCTAGGATTCTCCACTAGGACACCGTCCTCCGGTATAATGGAAATCATGAAAAACCAACCGCCAGTAAGTCCTGGTGCTAACGAAGATTTAATTTTTGAACTTATGAAAGAAACAGGTAGAGGAAGACTAGCGTACGGTGGTCGTATTGGTTTTGAAGCAGGAACAACAGGCACAGTGGGCGATGATGAACAAATGAGAAAGAATTACTATGATCTTAAAAGAGACGAGTTCATGGCTTTGGAAGAATATATGCAAAGCCCTATAGCAGTTAGAGACTTACAGAACAAAGCTTTGGGCGGTCGTATTGGTTTTGACAACGGAGGTTTTAGTTTAGGTCCGGCTGAAGAAATGCAAATGTTAATGAAACGACTCATGGACGAAGGCGGCATGTCAGAAAAAGATGCAGCGCAAGAAGCAGAAAAAATGTTGTTTGGGCCTTCGGCAATGAAATTAAGAGATTCTAAAAAAGGCATTGGTTCAATGATGGCTGCTGCAGATGACGATGAATATAAATCACCTCCATTCCTTGATGACCCTGAGGGCAGAATGAGCACAGATGAACTTGAGGCAATCATGCAGATTATGCAAGAAGGTCGATTGTCTGAGTTAGAAGACAGCGATCAGTTTATGATTTATGATTTACTTTTAGAAAAAGACATGTTGCCAGACGGCATTAATTCTTTTGAAGATTTTAAACGAATGTATTCAGGACAAGATTCAATGATGGCTTCACGACGTGAAGGCATAATGCAAATGGTAGGTTAAGATGGCTATTGACAGGGAGATGCCGCTCAAAGAACAAATGAAGTTCGATATCCGAGCGCAAGAAGTAGATATTATGGACGGCGACCCAGAGCTCGATGCTGACGGTGGCGCAACTATAAACTTTGGCTCATCACAACCGATGATGGGCGGACACAATGAAAACCTTTCTGAGAACATGGAAGAAGGTGATCTTGACGTAATTGCAAGAGAACTTTCTGATGCGTACGAAGGTGACAAAGATTCTCGTGAAGAATGGTCGTCTACCTATGCAGAAGGACTAGAGTTGTTGGGCATGAAATACGAAGACCGAACAAGTCCCTTTCCAGGTGCATCAGGCGTCTCTCACCCGTTGCTCGCAGAATCTGTAACACAGTTTCAAGCACAATCTTACAAAGAATTATTTCCAGCAGGCGGCCCTGTAAAAACACAGATTATGGGCATGACCAATCCACAGGTCGAAGCTCAGTCAAAACGTGTTAAAGAATTTATGAATTTCCAACTTACCCACGTCATGGAGGAATACGAACCCGAACTTGATCAGATGCTTTTTCATCTCCCCCTATCAGGTTCGGCGTTTCGTAAAATATATTTTGACAATACTTTAGGACGACCTGTCTCTAAGTTTGTGTCGTCAGAAGATCTGGTTGTTCCGTACCAAGCTACAGACCTACACACATGCTCACGCATTACACACGTCGTTAAAATGATGGCTAACGATTTAAGAAAATTTCAAGTGTCTGGTTTCTATCGTGACATTCCTGTGGGCAGTCCTTCTAATGATTCTGATGTCAGCGAAGTACAATCAAAAATAGACGAGCTGGACGGCAAGCATAAAGTTTACACAAAAGATGATATCTACACTCTTCTTGAAATGCACGTTGACCTCGATCTTCCGGGCTATGAAGATGCCAATGAGGCAGGTGAAGAGACTGGTATTCGCTTACCGTATATTGTAACTATCGAAGAGAATTCAAACGAAATACTTTCAATAAGAAGAAACTGGAATGAGACTGATCCACTTAAAATTAAAAAACAATACTTCGTACATTATAAATTTTTGCCAGGTCTTGGTTTTTATGGTTTTGGTCTTATCCATATGTTGGGTGGTCTCACAAAAACCGCAACCTCTGTACTACGACAGCTTATCGATGCCGGCACACTCGTCAACTTACCTGCTGGGTTTAAAGCTCGCGGACTAAGAATTCGTGACGATGATCAACCATTAGTTCCTGGCGAGTTCAGAGATGTTGATGCGCCCGCTGGTGACCTGCGCGCGTCGTTGATGACCTTGCCGTACAAAGAACCATCAGGCACATTATTCAATCTACTTGGTTTTGTAATCGACAGTGGTAAATCTTTTGCAGCTGTAGCTGATATGAAACTGGGCGAAGGTAACGAAGTTAATCCTGTAGGCACAACCATGGCACTGCTTGAGCGTGGCATGAAAGTGATGTCTGCTATTCACAAAAGAATGCACTCAGCACAAGGTAAAGAATTTAAATTACTATCAAAACTTTTTGCAGAAACATTACCTCCTGTTTATCCGTATCAAATTGTAGGCGGTAATCAATCAGTCAAAGCACAAGACTTTGATGCACGTATTGATGTGATCCCTGTGTCAGACCCTAATATTTTTTCTATTACTCAAAGAGTAACACTTGCACAACAGCAATTGCAATTAGCACAAGCGGCACCGCAGATGCACAATATTCATGAAGCGTATCGAAGAATGTATGAAGCCATGGGCGTACAAAACATTGACGCAATTTTATCGCCACCGCCACAACCACAACCAAAAGATCCAGCTACAGAAAACTCTGAGATACTAGCAGGCATGCCAGCACAGGCGTTCCCTGGTCAGAATCACGATGCTCACATTGAGGCACACTTTGCTATGATGCACAGCACAGTGGTTAAATCGAGTCCTATTGTTATGGCGAACTTACAAGCGCACATTATGCAACACATATCACTGAAGGCACAAGAAGAGATACAACAAGAAGTTCAAGCGCAAATGCAACAGTTGCCGCCTGAGCAGCAACAAATGATGCAGCAACAAATGATGATGGAGATGCAATCAAGAGTTGCAGAACGTGGGTCAGAATTAATTGCAGAGTTTGTAGCAGAGTATGAAGAACTATTAAAAGATTCTTCAAATGATCCGTTGCTCGATTTCAAACGAGAAGAACTCGAAGTCAAACAACAAGACATGATGCGAAAAGCACAAGAAGCCAATGAACGTCTTGGACTCGAAAAGAAAAAAGTAAAAGATAAAAAAACAACAGATCGTCAAAAGATTAATCAACAAAAAGATGCTATCGCACTTCGGTCTGCTATCGCTACAGAGAAGCTAGAAAAAGATTCTGTAAACAAAGTTATGGACAAAGCAGAAAAGATTACAGCGAACATGGATAAAATAACGGCTAACGTCATGAAGCCTAACGGAGGATTATAATGCCTGATTATGGCGGTTCAAAAGGTTTCGGCCCAGGAACTACAGGAGGTGGCGAAGCTGCTACTGGCGGCATGGGAAAAGGACAAGGTAGCGGTTACGGCGGCGGAAACGGCATGTCTCAAGCAACAAGAGACAGGCTGGCGGACATGGCTAAAACAGATATTACTAATACAGAGGCGGAGGTAGCTAAATCACGATTGGCTGAAGAGCGAGAAAGACAAATGTTCTCGCAAAAAATGAAAGAACAAGCAGACAAACCTAGCGATATTAATTACACCGACACGCTTGCACTTTATGATGCTTTAAAAACTCAAAATATAAACCCCAACCAAGTTAATTTAAAAAACTATACAACCGGTCCGTTTGCTCAAAAAAATGTGGTGATGCTTGGCAATAAAAGAATAGGTCAGTTTGGACAAGTTCCAACGTTTGGTGTAAGTGGCTTGCTTGCAAGTCTTCCTGGTTTTCTTGGTTTTGATTTAGACACAAAAAATCTTATGTTGGATAAATCAACGTTTGGTGACCCATTTGATGATCGAGGAGGCAACAGGCCGCCAGATGATATCATGGAAATTTTATATCCGGACGCTCCTGGAGAAGGCGAAGATCGAGGCGAGGGAAAAGCGTACATTGATGATCCTGCCCCCACAGGATACGATCTTGCGTTTAAAGATTTTTATGGCCAACAGCTACCGACAGGGAGCTTTAAGCCAATGAGAAATGGTGGCCTTGCGTCACTGCCTATGAATTTTAATCCGATGACAAATGCTAATCCTTTTAGTATGATGATGCGAGGAGGACGATAATGGCAGGAAAAGACGCCGGCGCTGGCGGCAATTTTGGTAGCGAAAGTTTAGGTAAGGGATCAGGTAGAACCTCTATAGGAGGAGGAGACGGAAACAGAGGAGGTCAATCACGTCGACAGGAACTGTATCCTGGAATACTTCAAGGAGAAAGAATTCCTGAGTATCGTCGAAGATTGGAGCAACAAAGACGACAAGCACGTATTGATGCAGAACGAAAAGCTAGAGAGGCAGCGGCTAAAAAAGCACAAGAAGAAACAGCGGCTCGACAAGCAGCGCAAGAACAGCAAAGAATAGCAGCTGAACAAGCAGCGGCTCGACAAGCAGCGGAGGCGGAAGCAGCAAGACAAGCACAAGAAGAAGCAGCAAGACAAGCAGCAGAACAAGCTAGACAAAAAGCAGAACAAGAGAGGCTTGCAGCTATCGAAGAGCAAAGAAGAAAAGATGCAGAGGCAGCAGCGCAACAAAGACAAGCACAAGCTCAGGCGTTGGGCACATTTGTTACAACAGGTCCTGGATCTTTAAATCGACCTGCTGACCCATTGCCAAGATATCGTGGTTACACACCAATGGATTACGATGTATCTAAAACAGGATCTTTGACTGATCAGTATGCAAGAATGTTAAACGTTCCTTTTTTTCAACCATTCATAGCGCAGGATCAAATTCAAGGACCTAATCCAGAGAATAGTATTTTTGGCATAGATTCTTTATTGCCTACATATACATTTGATCCAATAACGGGAGCAGCATCTGATCCTTATGCTACTCAGCAAAGCACCGGTCTTAGACAAGGTGGGCGAGTTGGAAGAGATATGGGTGGTATTATTGGTTTTATGGACGAGCCAATTAATATTATGTACCCAGGCAATCAAAATAACGTTTTACATGGCGGAATTAGTAGTATATTAAAGAAATATAAGGAAATAAGATCAGAATTATAGAAATTTATGGACGGATTATGGTTAGGCGATAAGATTTTACGCCTTATTCGCGACAAGAAAGAGAAAACTACGCAATATGTGATGCAAGGAAGCACCACAGAGAAGCACGACTATCATTTTATGCTTGGTAGCTACCGAGTATTAGAAGAAATGGAAGATGAGCTTAAAGAAATACTAGATAAAGGAGAAAAAGATGACTGATTTAATTTTACCAGAGCGTATGGCTAAAGCTAGACGCAAACAAAAAACAAAGATAGAAGAAGAAGGCAAAACGGCTGTTGAAATAGAGAAAAAACAACAAGAAGTTGAAGAAATATACGGTGAAAGAGAGTCAAAATACATTGATCCTGACAATATTGATGAAAATATAGCTGGAAAACTGCCTAAACCTACCGGTTGGAGGATACTTATATTGCCTTATTTAGGCGCTGAAAAGAGTAAAGGCGGTATCATTTTAACTGATCAATCTCGTGAAAGAGAGCAATTAGCAACCGTTTGCGGCTATGTGTTGGCCACTGGCCCTGATGCGTATGGAGATGCAAATAAGTTCCCTGATGGACCTTGGTGTCAAAAAGGTGATTGGGTGATCTTTGCACGTTATGCGGGGTCAAGATTAAAAATTGACGGTGGTGATTTAAGACTCTTGAATGATGATGAAATTCTTGCTATAATACAGGACCCGACTGACATATTACATATGTAGTCGATCTTGCAAAATAAATAACCATGGAGAACAAGAACCATGCCTGAAGCACAAAAAGAAATGAACGAAGAACAACTCGTTCCTATAGACACCAGCGGTGAATCTGTTGATGTTGAATTAGATGAATCCAAAGTAAAACCAGTTGAAGTTGAAGACGAAGTTGTCGAACAAGAAGCTGCACCCGAACCAGAAAAAACGGAAGAAGCACAACCGTCAACGGACAAAGGTGAGCACGATCAATATAGTGAAAAAGTTAAAAAAAGAATATCTACATTGGTTGGTAAACTTCGTGAATCAGAACGTAGAGAGGATGCTGCTGTTAAATATGCAGCTGGTCTAAAAGACAAACAATCCGATCTCGAAACACAGTTACAATCTCTTAATCAAAACTATGCCTCCACTATGGAGACTGCTTCAACATCACAAGTTGAAGAAGCAAAGTTAAGATTAAAAAAAGCAATTGAAGAAGGCGATGTTAATGCGCAAGCAGATGCGCAAAGTATTTTGGCACGTGCTTCTTTGGATGCAGAGAGAGCAAAAATTCAAAAAGAACAACTTGAGATGCAAGCCCAAAAGTTTCAACAAACACCGGAGCCTGTCCCCCCAACGACTCCACAAGCCCCTCCTCCGCCTGATCCTAAAGCAACGGCTTGGGCGGAGAAAAATGATTGGTTTGGAAAAGATGAAGCGATGACTTACACAGCTTTTGCTGTGCATCGTAAGCTTGTAGAGCAAGAAGGATATGATCCAAGATCTGACGAATACTATGAAGAAATAGACCGTCAGGTACGAGAACAGTTTCCAAATAACTTTGAAGTAGAAAAAAGCAAAAAAGTGGTTGACCAAACGGTTGCCCCTGCTGTAAAGTCTACCTCAAGCAAAGGAAAACGAACTGTGAGACTCACACCGTCGCAGGTCGCAATCGCTAAAAAACTCGGTGTGCCTTTAGAAGAATATGCTAAATACGTGAAGGAGTAGCAATATGGAAAACAAAACAAGAACCTCACGCTCATCTCAAACAAGAGAGAAAACTGCCAGAAGGCAGCCATGGCGACCACCATCTAGATTAGACGCGCCAACTCCACCAGCTGGATTCAAATATCGTTGGATTCGTGCTGAAGTTATGGGCCAAGACGACAAGAAGAATGTATCTGCTCGATTAAGAGAAGGATACGAACCAGTAAGACTGGAAGAACTTGGAGATTTTGAAGCCCCAACTGTAGAAGACGGAGCAATGCAAGGTGTAGTCACTGTAGGTGGATTACTGCTAGCCAAGATACCTGAAGAAATTGTTGAGGAGCGAAATGCATATTTCTCTCAACAAACGAGAGACCAACAGGAAGCTGTTGATAATAATCTTCTAAGGGAGCAGCACCCAAGTATGCCTATCGATAATCCAAATAGGCAATCAAGAGTAACTTTTGGCGGTGCAAAGAAGTCAGATTAGATTTCACACCTTACAACATTCGCTGAATTTTTGGATTAATAACTAATAATTTATTAGTCTAAGGAGGACTATAATTATGGCAAATAAAGACGCAGCCTTTGGGTTTAAACCTGTAAGGTCATTAAGTGGCGGCGAAATTCGTACTCAAGAGTATGCAATTGCTGCTAACTACGCGACTAGCCTCTTTACTGGTACGCCAGTATTAGGAGTTACCGCGGGAGGCATCAACATTGCTGTTGATTCTTCTGGAACACCAGGTCACGTACTGGGTTCTTTTGGTGGTTGTTTTTATACAGATCCAACAACTGGGAAGCCGACTTACAAAGCACACTATGCTCAAGTCAACGCTTCTGACATTGTTGCTTATGTGTATGATGACCCTTCTTTAATTTTTGAGGCACAACATGATGGCACAGGAACTGCTGCTATGAACTTCGGAGGATTTGACTTCGTGGGTTTAAGCGGAAGTACAGTAACTGGTATATCATCTGCAGAAATCGATACTTCTGAGCTTGCTACATCTGGACAATTCCAACAACTAGGAATTTCTAAAGACCCAGATAATAGTGATACTGGAAGCGCAAACGTTAACGCGTATGTGATGACTAACTCTGCGGGAGATAACTCTGCTGCTGGTCACCAATTGTCAACTCAAGCAACATTAGCATAATAGGAGGATTTAGATTATGGCTATTAATAGAGCACAACTTGCTAAAGAGTTGGAACCTGGTCTGAATGCACTATTTGGACTAGAGTATGCACAATATGAGAACCAGCATGCTGAGATTTTTGACACAGAAAATTCTGATAGAGCTTTTGAAGAAGAAGTAATGCTATCAGGCTTTGCGTCAGCGTCAGTTAAACCAGAAGGATCTTCTGTTAACTTTGACACTGCGACTGAGTCATTCACAGCACGTTACTCTCATGAGACCGTAGCTTTGGCTTTCCAAATAACTGAAGAGGCTGTAGAGGATAACCTTTACGATAAAGTCAGCACTCGTTATACGAAAGCTCTTGCACGTTCAATGGCACACACTAAACAAGTAAAAGCAGCTAACGTATTAAACAATGCGTTTAGTTCTTCTGTTACTGGTGGAGATGGTAAGGAGCTTTGTGCTACTGACCACCCTACAACTAGTGGAAACCAAAAGAACGAGTTGACTACTGCAGCGGACCTTAACGAGACATCATTAGAGCAAGCATTAATTGATATTGCTGCGTTCGAAGATGACAGAGGTCTAAAAGTTGCTGCAAAAGCACGTAAGATGATCATCCCATCAGCACTACAGTTCACAGCGGAAAGACTTATGGCTTCTGCTAACAGAACAGCGACTGCTGATAATGACATCAATGCAGTAAAAAGCATGGGCATGATGCCTGAAGGTTATGTAGTGAATAACTACTTAACTGACACGGATGCATTCTTCATTAAGACGGATGTCCCTAACGGATTGAAACATTTCCAAAGAGCAGCAGTTGCTACTTCTATGGAAGGCGATTTCGAAACGGGTAACGTAAAATACAAAGCTAGGGAAAGATATAGCTTCGGCTTCTCTGACTGGCGTGGTATTTTTGGTTCACCTGGTGCTTAATTCTTAAAAGCAAAGAACAATTTAAAGGGCGGCTTCGGTCGCCCTTTTTATTTGCAATCACTACATTAAAAGCGTATATTCAAGATACTGCATATTTTTAAATAGTCAGTATGGACTCATGCAGTAGACAATGTCTCGGACTGTACTGGCGGAAACGGAGACTAATAATATGGCTAACTCAACTTTTAATGGTCCGGTCAGAACAGAGGGTGGTTTTAACGTAATCAACAAAGCAGCTTCTACTGGCGCGATCACAGAAACAGGTTTTTCAGTCAATTCGACTGGGCAACTAATTTCACTCGGAACTAGAAAAATTCAAACATTTGCAATAGACTTGTCTAGCACAAACGCTGCAG
>UEXN01003017.1_pt1 | contig 11286 bp, 10 predicted proteins | sample 1796711 | NCBI WGS metagenome assembly UEXN01 (sample SAMEA4772470, study PRJEB27181) | metagenome | reverse complement strand
GACCACGTTGTACCGTCAAACAAATATCTAATACCCGTCCAGTTTTCAGGAGCAGTCACACCTGTGTACATTACACTATTAGAAGTATTGCAGTCACCCGCAATAAGCTCAACAGGTGATCCTATTTCTGTATGATTAGTAGTTATGTTTACAACTTTATCATCTGCGAAAAGGTAAACAGAAAGACCGTCTTTTACTAAGGTTTTCATTATAATTTTCCTGTGTTGATGTATAAACTTGACGATGATAACGCAACGCCAATAGCGTTAGAAGCACCCGACGTAATTGTTGAGGCAGTTATAGGCAACCCATAAACTGCGCCAGTAACAAGGCCACTTTGGTTAGTGTTTATGCCACCGATTACTGTTACTTTTCCTGATGCGCCATTTGAAATTGATTCCGCAGCTACTCCCACCCATGATGGGTTTGCAGAGTTAAAAACTATATGTTTACCATCATAATTGTTATCATCTTGAAAACTCAAAATACACTGGTCAGTATCTTCATCGTAAGCAAGCCCAGCAATCACTACATTAATCTCCGCAACAACAGTCGCTACCCCCGCAAAGAATGATGTTCCAGAGATTGAACCTTTAATTACAGTCGCAAAATTTGTGGTTGCAGCTTCAAAAGCCAAAATAATTTGGTTAGTGGCACTATCAAACACAAGGGCACTTCTAAGATCTCCACCAGCCTGAGTTAAAGATTGTTCTGTGCCAAAACTAATTGACGTTCCGCTGACTGTACCAACTCTAGTGAATAGTTCAGTTGAACGGGCGTAAACAAATAGAAATTTATTTGTGTTACTATCAAACTCTAGTTTATTATAAAAAGTAGTACCAGAATTGCTATAAACTACTGCTGAACCAAAACTAATTGACGTTCCACTTACAGTTCCAACAATAGCAGTTCCATAGTCAGAGTTACTATAGTCTGTATATGCGATAACAACTTTGTTTAAATTGCTATCAAAGCGGCAATCAATAAAACCGTCTTTTGGGTTATTTGTTGTGAACGTAGCTTCGGAGCCAAAACTAATTGAAGTTCCGCTTACAGTTCCGACCTTGGACCTTCCTTGATCAGAGGCTTTGTACGCTACAACTACTTTGTTGGAATTGCTATCAAAGCAACAATCCAAAGTAAGACAATTAACGGTGCTAAATTCAACAGCCGAGCCAAATGTAGGCGTTGTTCCGCTGACAGAAACAACTACAGCATAACCATCATCCGACTGATTGTCATCTGAATAAACGCAAACGGTTCTTGAAGAATTTGTGTCGTAAGTTGCTCTCATTTTATGGCTTGTTGCGCTGAGAGCTACAGGAGTGCCATACGAAATGCTTGTCCCCGAAACTGTCCCAACTATACACGTTAAATAGTTGCTATTGTTTGTATCACGATAAAATTGAATAATTTTGTTGTTTGCAGTGTCATAAACCGTTGCATTGTAATCGCCTCTACCTGAACCTACACTACCTGAAAATCTAATTGGAGAACCAGCCGTTGCGCCCATCGTGGAAATAGTACCGTTGTTGTTTAACCCGACTAAAGCACCAGCACTAATGCTACCACTAGCAGTAAAAGTTTGTGAACCGCCACTTATTTTAGTACCCATATAGGTTGCCAATCGTGACATAGTGGCTTTTCTATTTGTTCCACCTGCGCCATCATCTACAACCATTAAGTCTGCGTCTACTAATGCAGCCCCAACATCAGTACCCCCATCAATATCTAAATCTGATATACTAATACTTCCGTCTGGGAAATTTACTGTACCTGTTACAGTACCACCAGTTAAAGGCAGTGCATCTGCTGATTGGAATGTACCAAAAGACACAATCTCTACTACATCATTAGCTGATGCACCAGAGGCTAACACAACATCTGACCCATTGGTAGCTGTAAAGTCTGCCCTTGCTAAGTGTACCCCGTTAAGATATACAGAAACAAAGTTAGGGGTATACCCTTGGGTAGTAAATGTAGTTTGATTTGATGTGGCTGTATATACGTCCCGACTTTGTGTAGCCTGTGGGGTAGGTATTGCGCCTATATATCCTGACATTCTGTTTCCTTATGAATTAACTATACCAAACATATTGATCTCACCTGACTCAATATTACCTGACCCAAATAAAAATTGAACTGCGTTTTGTGCGGCTGCTGAAAGATGCATCGTAGCATTACCTGCACCCATACCATAACTATTGCCAGAGGAATCTACATATTGAAGCTGTGGACTAGATGAGGTGTATGCAGCTACGTGTGGGGAGTTTAATCTCCATTGACCACTAATACCATATTCATTTGTATCACCACCTATTGCCCCATTAACAACCATAAGTCCTGTTTTATCGTCAGTACCCGCATAATGGTAATTTCCATTTGTAGCATCATAACTTGAGCCACCATTAGCACTCAGTCTAGCTAGAAACAAACTACCTCCACCATCTGTAACTGGTATTACATGCTGAAATATAAAAACATATTGATCATATTTACTTGCATCAAACTGTGTAAAACTTACAGTAGCTGCATTAGATATAGCTCCACTAGTAGCAATAAACTCTAACCCACCGCCAATCTTAGTACCCATATAAGTTGCAAGCCTAGACATTGTAGCTTTACGATTAGTGCCACCTGCACCGTCATCTACAATCATTAAGTCTGCATCAACTAATGCTGCACCAATGTCTGTGCCACCGTCTATGTCTAGGTCAACCAGAGGTATTGAACCATCTGGGACAACTAGACTATTTGCAGTAACACTACCACTAACTGTAACATTACCACTAAACGTACCACCTGATGCCTTACTTACTGTATCACTTGTTTCAAAGCTACCGTGGGACACAATAACAATTTGATCATTCTCAGTAGCACCTGTTTCTAAGGTAACAGTAGAGCCATTAGTGGCAGTGTAATCTGTGCCATCTACTAATCTTATACCGTTCTGATATACATGCACAGCACCGACAGTATAACCAACATTAGGAATACTGGTTTGGCTGGCTGTTGCCGTAATTGTGTGCTTTGTTTCTATTTGTTGTGGTGCTGATACTGCTACCTTACCACCTATATAACCTGCCATATTGTTTCCTTATGAATTAACTATTCCGAACATGGTGATTTCACCCGACTCAATATTACCACTAGCCATTTCAAATTTTATTGCATTAATAGCAGTGCCTTCATTTGCTATGTAACCTTGAGCATCACCAACATCATCAATACTTGTGGTAGTTGGTGTTTCATACCCAGTATTTACAGTAAAAATTCTATATCCAGAAGTAGATGCGGGATTAAGTGCTGTCATTTCTCCACTAACTCCTGTTGTATCCCCAGAAGCTCCACCCAATACGCCAAGATAAATACCAGCTTGATTGCCCGTAGTGCGGTAATTACCACTTGTGCTATCATAAGCACCACCGCCATTTACACTTACTCTACCGAAAAAATCTACATTATCATTAACAGGAACTACATTTAAAAGATAAAACTTATAAGAGTCATATTTAGATGCATCAAAACCTGTAAATGCTACACTAGCTGTACCATCACTTATAGCCCCACTAGAGGCTATAAACTCTAACCCACCACCAATTTTAGTTCCCATATAAGTAGCTAATCTACTCATGGTAGCCTTGCGGTTAGTACCACCTGCCCCATCGTCTACAATCATAAGGTCAGCATCTACAAGAGCAGCACCAATATCTGTACCTGCATCAATGTCTAGTAGTGACAGACCTACCCCACTACCAGTAAGGTTTGCTGTATCTCTTGCTTTAGTCATGTTCTATCCTTTAGCTAGGCTTGGTAGGCCACGTAATACTATTAGGGAAGCCACTCTGTGCTGGTACGTCCCGTAGTGCTGCACGATAAGTAGTCCATGCACTAGACATGGTTACATCACTGTTGCCCATCCAATCGGTAGCAGCTAGTAGTGCATCCCGTTCCTCACGAACAGCTACAGCAGCACGGGTGTCTGCACCATCAGCCCATGCTTGTTCCTCAGCATCACGGGCAGTTTCTTCTGCTGCTGTGAACTGAACCATTTCTCCGTTAATATTATGATATCTTGGCATTTCTGCTTTTCCTTTGTTGTTGTGTTATGATTCTTTAATTCCGTACATTTTTATATTTCCAGAAGCCATATTACCTGTTGAAAAATAAAACTGAATAGCATTTACGTTAGCTGCTACTGCACGAATACCGCCGAGTGACCCCGTATAGTCAGCCCGATAATACGCCATGGGTTCCGTATTAACCCAAACACCCTCATTTGGATAAACTGACGTTGCAACTGCAGTGTTATGCGGCTGGTAAACTTGAACAATTACACTCATACCATCCTCGTTTGTGTCACCGCCTATACCATTGCCAGTAAGAATATCAATTTGTGCAGAATCAGTAGTACCGTTAAATCCATGATAATCAGTACTACCACTGTCATAGCTACTGCCGCCATTACTGCTTGTTCGACAATAAATTGATGCACCGTTACTTGCTGGCATTAAACGATCAAAAACAAAAAAGTATCTGACATATTTGCTATTATCAAATCCTGTAAAACTAATGTTTGCGGAATTACTAGCTGTAACAGAAGCAATATACTCAGTTAAACCACCAACTTTAGTGCCAATATAAGTAGCCATAGTCTCAACACTAGTCATACGCATAGTGCCAGCATCGTTGATCAAGACACCATCACCGTCAGCAATAGCAGTTGTGCCTCTGGCTGTACCACCGTCTATGTTATCTAGTTCAGCTTTTGTTACACCAGTGCTTGCTAATGCAGCTAGTTTCTCTTGCCTACTCATTAGCTGTCAATCTCCATATAGCTCATAATCACTGAGACTTTATCTGCTACACTACAGTCTACCTTAATAATGTCACCTGCGTTAAGAACAACCTTACCGTCTAGTACAGACAGGGATGATCCTACTGGTATAGCTGCATCTTTAACTAAGTGTGCTGTAGTGTTTTGTGTTTGACTTGTTTGTGTAGTTGTACTAACTAAAGTTACACTTGCTGTAACCTGAGAGGTGTGTACGTTAGCTAGAGTAAGTCCTAAGATGATAGCCCTAGTACTTGATTGGGTAGTATATATTGTTTCAGGAGTACCTGCACTAGCTGGTGCAACGTCCCTTGTAATTGTCTTGAATGTATTTGCCATTAATTTGTTTCCTTATCCAAGGGCGATTGCTAAAGCTGTTGCTTCATCTTGTGCTACTGTAGTTACTGATGCGGTAGTTGCAAGTGTACCAGCAGTACTAGGTAATGTCAAGGTAATATCTGCAGTAGATGCAGGACCAATAAGTGTTACTTTGTTTGTACCGTTATCACTATCCTCAAAGAACTCAAGGAACCCTGCAGAGGTAGAACCATTCTTTAGCTGAACCCCTGCATTTGCTATTGGGGTAGTAAGAGTAGGTGTAGTAAGTGTTTTGTTTGTAAGTGTCTTAGTAGTAGCTGACAGGTATGTATCAAAGGTATCTACTGTAGTTTGACGCATAGTGCCACCATCATTAGTAACAATACCGTCACCACCAGCTACAGCCGTAGTACCTGCAGAAGTATCCCCATCCATTATATTAATCTCAGTAGCTGTTGAAGTTACTGCTACATCTTCGTTAATCTTAGGAGAGGTTAGTGTTTTATTTGTAAGTGTGTCTGTAGATACAAGTGATACTAAAGTAGAGTTAGCACCAGCAGGTAACATAAGAGTATTAGTTACCCCTGCTGAGTGTGGTTGACCATATACTTTTTGACCGTGGCTGTTACTTTCACAGTTAAATACAACAGCACCTGAGTTAGTGTTACCCCGTACAACAACAGTACCTGTACCATTAGGTGCTAGGTCTAGTGTAGCATTAGAAGTAGTAACAATGTCATTGCCATTAAGGTCTAGATTTCCACCTAACTGTGGGGTACTGTCTTCTGCTACATTAGAAATAGCACTAGAGGTAGCAAGGCCAGATACTACAGTACTTCTTGAAACTTTCTTTATGCCACCACCAGAAGTATCTAATGCAAGAAATACATCATCATTAGCAATAGTACTAATTTCTGATAGACTGCCTATTGTACTACCACTAGCATCAAGAATGTTTAACTCAGCAGCAGTTGCTGTTACCCCATCCATGATGTTTAATTCTGCAGTAGTGGCAGTAACACCGTCCATAAGGTTTAGTTCTGCTGTTGTAGCAGTTACACCATCCATAATATTAAGTTCAGCAGCAGTAGCTGAGATAGCTGTACCATTATAGTTAATAGCATCTACGTAGGCTGTACCATCAATGTACAAGTCACGCCATTCTTGACTAGACGAACCAAGATCAAAGGAACTATCTGTATTAGGAATAATACTTGAGTTTACATCAGCACCAAACACAACATTGTCAGTAGCTGCATCACCCATTGTAATCGTACCACCATTAAAGGTAGTAGTACCTGTTACAGTAAGATTACCACCAACAGCTAAATTACCTGATATATCAGCAGCACCATTTATATCTATAGTAGTAGCTGCAATCTGTATCTCTGTGTCAGCTACAAGGTCAAGCTGCCCGTCAGTACTAGAATTAATATAGATAGCACTATCACGAAACTGTAACTTTTCCGCAGCCGCAATAAGTATATCATCAGAAAACTCAAAGTAATCCTCATCCTCCATCCACTTAAATACACCGTCATTACTTTCACCATCAAAGGTTACTGTAATGTCTGTACCTGCAGTACCGTCACCCATCGTAATAGATGTACCAAGTAGCTTAGTAATAGGACCACCTTCTGCAGTAGTCCCGTCATGTGTGTGGCCTGTACTTGCGGCAAAGGCAGCTAATAGCTGATCAAACTCATTGTTAGTGTGAGCCGCCGTAATTGTATCGCCATCTGTATATGATGATTGTCTTGAATATGTAGCACCCATCTAACGTCTTGCTCCTAATTGATATTCTAGCTGAAACCCTTTAAGTGAGTACGGGGCAGTAGTACCACCGTCTTCTACTTTTAATGCAACTGAAAAACCAGAACCTTCTACTGGTTGACGTACAAGGGGTTGTGTTGGCCCACCATAAACAAACTGTGTTGCACTGCCTTGTGTGCTGTACGTAGCAGAACCATACTGTGCAGCCACGTTAGCTGTATCTAGTGGGTAGTTTGCAGGTCTAGCAGAATCTGTATCTTCGTTGTCGTATCTAAGAATAAGGTCAGCATCAATGTCTGCTTCTGGTTTGTAGTTAATGATAACCCGTTGCATGTGCTTACGGATACCACTGTCTCCAAAGCTCATGTCAGGACTTCTGTATCTACCTAAGATAGCTGTACCATCAAAGTCATTACCTGATTCTTGTCTTTGTATAAATCCTGTAGTGTCACCATGTAGGACAATTACATCACCTGACTCAACAAAGGTATCCGTACAAGCTACCTGTATGCCTCTTGTTTCAGAAAACTCAAATGCTTCCTTTTTAAGAACACAGATAGCACCTTTAGATAGTGTTTGTCCTTGCCCATCTTTAGTAAAGAATATGCGGTATTGGGTCTTATCGGGTATAACTACGGAGTCAAACGATCCAGCATCTTTAATGTTTTCATCAAATACAGTCTGGATATTCTTACTAATTGTACCGAGTTCAGTATCACCAATACGTGCAGTCGCAGCAACAGTACGTAATCCATCAGGACCAAGGAAGATTAAGTCACCTGCAAATTCCTGTACGGTAAAGCTGTTAATGCAACCAATGTTTCTAGTAACAGGTTGTACAGAAAAGTCAGAAGAACTAGAACCAGTAAGTTTAAATATTCTGTTTTCACAAAAGATAAACAAGCTATCACGGAAAACCTTTAGTGCAACTACTGTATCGTCAACCTTGATACTACCTGCACCTTGACCACTATTAAATCCATCTTCATTAAATGGCTCACTAAATACTACCTCTTGTGGTGTAGTAGACTTACCACCGTAAAACATATGGTTTCTATATGCAGCTACAACAGTAGCACCTGCTACACTACTATCACTAACATCTGCTGCTGCCATAGAAGTGTTAAATATTACAGGAGCATTGACCCCATCTACACAAATAATCTTTTCGTTACCGTCAAAGTTATATCTTTCAAAGTGGTACTTTGCAGCACTGGTTCTGCCTGTATCTCTAACAGTCCAGCTTTCTGATACTACATCAAGTTTAGCATGTGCTGCTGCAGTAGAAGATACAGCCCTAGTTACGCCTGTAAAAGTAGTAGATGTTTTACCTGTGTAAGTAAATATTTCTGAGTTAATCTGTAGTGTACCACTAGAAGAAAAACCTGTAGTAGATGGTACAGTAATAGTACCTGATCCTGTCATGCTTGTATCTGCTGCAATAGCAATAGATAACTCAGCAGAAGCAGAACTAAATATCTTTTCACCTCTAGCTGCTAATACTTTATTGTCAAAGTTAGCAATCATTAGTAGTGATTCAGAACTAGAGCTAGTGTGAGGTACAACAGCATTTACATATTTACGAAAGCCACTAATACGTCTATAGCCACCTGAAATGTCAGGCTCAAAGTTTTCTAGTTGTAGTGCCTCTCCCGGTTGCATAATAAAGTTAGAACGGTTTAAAACTAAACCGCCCTCACAGTTAAATGCAACTGGTTGTACTTGAGAGCTATCAGGCATTAAATAACACCAGACATAAAGTTAGAAGAATTTCTTGGAGCAGAAACTACAGTAGAACGAAGATATTCATATTTATTAATAAGCAAGCTCTGCATGTTTTTAATGCCTTGCTCAAAACGTTCAAAGTTTAATTGGTATTGATTTAATTCACCACGATATTGATATACAAATGCAGTAGCACCATCAACTACCACAGGAGCAAATCTTTCAGGAACAGTAGTTGTGTCTCCATGAGCAGATAAATCAGAAGGAAAAGTGTAATAATCAAAAGTTAATGTATATGCTTTATCTGGATAAGGGTGTAAAAGATAGTTATTATCAGGAGTTCTAATAATGCTTCTAGGTACACCACCATCTTCAAACTGTGTTACGGCAACTCCATCAGCATGTGTAGCTGCGGTAGTACTATTAGCACCACGTGTACAACCTGTGATATCATTGCCAGATATACCTGTATATGTTACCTGCTCTCCACCAATGTGTACTGTACCTGTAGAGTCAAGTCCTGTGGTAGATGCAAGTGTTAGGGTAGCTACACTGTCAGAATGTGATCCGTTGAGAGTAGTTGCTACTACGTCATCTTCTTGATTGGCATAATCTTTTTCAATGTACTCATTATAATTAAGAGTTGAAAGACTATTTCCTGCTACATTTAAATCACTGTCTTTTTTAATTCTTGCTGTACTGTAGTCTATAGATTTAGTGCTAGTAGGAACAGAATAGCGAGATTGACCTGCTACTAAGGAAGAAGAATTTGTAGCATGATTAAAAGAATAACCAAACTCTCGTTGATTAATATATCTTATAGACTCATTAACTGCGTTCTTACATTGTATTTGTACACCCCTAGCACTTGTAAAGTTACTAGAAGTTAGCTCCACTTCGTTCATACGTGTAATAACGCTATTAGTTAAAGAAAGAAAAGTAAGAGCCATATTTACCCCAAGAGTTTTTTGTAGTGTACGTTTGATACACCAATGGGGCCAGCAGATAGCCAGCCCCAAAGTATTTAGTTTTATTAAATGAGGTCACGTTGTGCAACAGCAGCCTCAGTCATAGCAGCAGAAACGTCTGCAACTACTGCATATACCCGAAGGCGTCCAGTAGCAGGTGCAGCACCAGCAATAGTAACGTCAATGGTATCAGCAGCACCAACACATGCCAGAGCTTCTGCAGCAAAAGTAGATGCATCAGCAGAATTGACAACGTTAGCTTCGCCGTTAGTACCTTTTGCAAGGTATGTACCAGCAGCAGCAGTTAAGTCAGCACCGTCAATAATGTCATCACCACCACCAAAGTCAATGTCTGCAGTACAAGAAGTCGTGAAAGATTTCATGATTTCTGCACCAGCAGCAATGATAACTGATTCGGCAGGGATTTCCAAAAGTTGGAAAACATCACCGTTTGCGCCAGAGTAACCAGCAGTAACCATTGCATCAATATCTAAGATTGCTTCAATGGTCCGTACAGTGTTACCAACATTGGTTGGGACAGCAAGAATATTTGCCCCAACGCCAGCAGTATCACTGGAAGTCATGTCATAAGTAGCCATATTATATTACTCCCTTAAGCTGCGTTATAACGGGCAGTAACGATTGCTTCAGGACGAAGAATCTTACGACCGTATAGATGCATACCACGAACAATGTCAGCAAAGCTGTCAGGGTCACGATATGTTTCTGTCTTATTGATCTGCTCGGCAGTTGCTACAGCAGAATCATGACCAGCTACGATAACACCGAAGTTAGTCAGTTGGTTGGCAGTACCAGTAGTTCCCGGTCCAGTACCCAAAGAAGGCAAGTTAGACGAGGAGTATACACGGAAGCCGTGGAAGTTGTTAATGGTAAGACCATTACGCAATCCGCCTGATTCACCGAAGTCTGCATTCATGAAGCGTGAATCTTCATCAGCAAGAATTTCCATGAATACTGGATCAACTACAATCCAACGGCCTTGTTTGTCAACTTGCTGTTGATCAAGCAAACGAGCCATACGAGCAACAACCATTGCTGGTGAAGCCGTAGCAGTTGGAAGTGCAGTAGCACCGGGCAAACGTGCAGCCAAAGGAATAGAGTGTGTTGCTGCAGAGCTTGTTGTAATGTTACCAAAGTCACCTTTATGCAGTTGCATAGATGACAGCAGTTCGTTAGAACCAGCAGTTGATACTGCTTTAGTACCGTTCACAGTAGTGTTCAGTGCATCAGCTTGTGAGTGCAAAGAAGACTGTTTGTAACCCGCCATGTAGCCAAGAACTTCTTGGTCATGTTGGTCAGCAAGACGGTATGCAGCACGATTAGTTGCAAGGTCCATGAAATTTATGTGGCTGTGAGCCTCTTCAATATCATCCATTTTGAAAGCAAAATAATTAGCTTTGTCAATAACAAGAGAGAAATCTTCGTCTTCCAAGTCTTGCGCTGTGACATTTGTACCACGTGCATACTGAGAAACAGAAATTTCTGGTTCTTTAATAATTTTAACGGTGTCACCTTGTGAGGCAATCTCGCCAAAATAATCAGAGTTGGTGATATCACCACATACAGTACTCTTGCGGAAAGCAAGTTGTACTTTTTTAGAATAGATTACAGGGCTAAAATTACCATTAGGTAAATTCCCATAACCTG
>UEXN01003015.1_pt1 | contig 11292 bp, 8 predicted proteins | sample 1796711 | NCBI WGS metagenome assembly UEXN01 (sample SAMEA4772470, study PRJEB27181) | metagenome | reverse complement strand
CTGCTGAGTGTCCTTGTCTGATTTACGTCTGTTCCATTTCTTTTCAGGCTTTTGTTTTAAAATATTCCAAAATTTCTTTTTACTAATTTGTGACATACTGTATCTTTAAATTATTCCTTTCGATCTCATCAATTTGTTCTTTGTTGATCACTTCGCCAATCTTGGCCCAGCCATTATACTTTAACATCTCTTCTTTGGTAAACATAGTGATTTTATTATTATCATACCATTCTAGCAATTGGTTGTCGGATTTACAAGTTAGGTTTACTAGGCTTATCAAAATATCACAAACAATTTTATTGTGTGTTCTGCAAGTCTGCTTTAGGTTTGAATTGTCGTTCTGTAACATACAAACTTCTGGAGACTTACCAACGTGGGGATATCCTAGGTAGACATCGCCGTACGCTATTGTTTTATCAAATGGTTCTGCGTCCTTGGGCATGTCGTACTCGATCGGTTGTTTTCTGTAAAACTGTCCCATGCTTTCTGACCAGACGACTTGTATCTGACTTGCTTTGTTATTTCCGGCCTCCCTTACATGTAAATGATTGTGGATACTTTGCAACAGATCTGCTTTGTCCTTGGGTGCAGTTTCTATATCCTTGTGCATTTGATTATACTCGTCCTGTGTCGTTGGGTAAGTGGTCCAATTAAAACCAAACTCTTTGTTGGCCTCTTGTATATCCTTTACAAAGATATCGTCACTGATACTTCTGTTGTCAATGATCGAATCAGGGTCAACGTTCAAACTCCGGTGAAGCTCTAGCCATTTTTTTGTAATGACTTTGTCTAACAATTTAATGTTTAAATTACTAACTTGTAACATCTAGATCGTTGTAAATTGCTGTTAATATGTTCTTGTCGTATGTTTCCGAATCCACCCCTTGCAGTTGTGAGATAACGATCTGGTCCACACTGTCAAACTTCTGTACTTCCACAGTCGGCTGTTGTGCATTGTCCACCTGTTCCGGTATCAGTTGCAGTTCCCTCAGACCGTATTTGTCTATGAATGTTTCTCTAATGAAGTTCGCCTCCTCGTATGATATTTTCACGTCAAGTGTGACCCTGACATACATCTTTGGTTTTAAATATTTCTCCGGGTCCTCTAGTAACTCACTTATTTTTATTGTGATATATCTCGGCATCTCCGGCCAGTTTATGTATTTGGGCTCACCACCCCACTCTAGTATCATCATGCCTCGATCATCGTCCCACGCATCGGCGTAGTTGTGTGGAAACGCATTACCCATGTAGGTCACATTTTTCATTTGTTGTCTCTTGTGGAAATGTCCTGAGAACACCTTACCGCAACCTGCAAAATGATCTGTCTTGATTGTGCCAACATCTGGCATCTCTACCATGGCATTCATCTTGAAGTACGGCAGTTCAAAATGTCCAAACACATACTTCTGTGTCATCTTCTCAATCTTTTTATATTCGTCTTCTACGATCCATGGAAGGATCGCCACGTCATCTTCCACCAACCATTCGTTCACGATGTGTATGTTGGGAATGTTTCTGATGTATTCCATTGAATTGATCTCTCTTTTCTCCCTGTAATAAAGATCATGGTTGCCCATGATAACGTAGACTTTCTCAAACGCCGCACCCAGTCTCTCCATGTTGGACACTGTGTAGTTCATCGTGGATACGTTGGTTGCTGATCTGTGATGGTGCCAGTCGCCCAGGAATATGCATGTCTCACATCCTTCTGCTTTTGCCTGTTCTATGAACCATATCACAAATGCTTCGCAGTCATCGTTGTGTACCCTGGAGTTACCCTTAAGGCCAAAATGTATGTCTGTGAAACAAGCTACTTTTTTAAAGAATGCCATGTGTTACCATTTCTTCTTTACGGTTGGTTTATGATTGGTCATATCTATCTTGTTCTTGAACTTGATGTCATCGAAGTCGTCCTTGAGATCGAGCTTGCCGGTCTTCTTGAACTTCTTGTTCAGTTTCGCGAGTCCGGTCTTGTTGACCTCGTGTACATCTCCATGCACGGTCTCCATCATCTTCTTGTATGATGGTGCACTGGTGGAATTCTCATTCTGTCTTGTGAAACTTGGCATCATGTTGTTGTACTCCAGCAGGTCGTCTCTGATTGCTTGATTTTTCTTTTCTATGTTCAATATCCTCGTGAAACTGTTTGTTATGGCCGCCGTGTAGTATGCGAAAGGGTTGTCTGATTTTGATTCATCGAACTGTAGACCTATCTGTGACAGTTGCATCAGTGCCTGTGATTGCATCTCGTCGTTGTAGGTGTAACCTCTCCAGTTGGATCTGGTTCCGTATCTCTCACACAACTTCATGTACATCATCGCAAGTGTGTTGGTCATCTTGCCATGGTCACATGAGAAGTGTCCGTTGTCCATGCCACCAACCCAGTGTGACTTTCCCACACATACCACTTTCCCTTTGCTATCTAGCCTGTAGTGCTGGAATGGTGGGAAGTTCACTTTTGTGTGGTGATCTGAAGTTTGCTTAGGATTCTTCTTCCTTTCGCTGTCCAATGGCACATGATCAAACATCATGACCCTGAACACAAGATCGGTCTTGTCTATCTTTCTAGGTGATACTGTGTAGTCCACCAGTTTAATTTTTTTCAGTCCTGATTCTTTTGCCGTTTCCCATGCTTCCTGTGTGAGCCTCTTGGCCTTTGCCTTCCTGGCCATTGCTATTGCGTTGGCATTGATCTTCTTAAGATTGGGTACTATCAGATCAAATTGTGCATCTTCTGGTGTAACATATGAACAATATGTATTCTTGCTGGCATGTATCTGTAACAGTAGATCACGGTTATTTAGGTACTTTACTCTCTTCATTGTTTCTCCAGTAATGTTAATGTAAAATGACCACAAACAGGTCTGTTGATCTGTGTCGTATGGGTAATTAAGTGTGCCTAAAATAATGCCTATAAATATAGTTTAAGTATACATAATTTTACAAGGGAAAGCAACCGTTAAGATGGCAATAGATACATTTGGAAAAATAGTTAAGAACGTGGGCACAGGCATACTGAACAGAACAGTGGGCAGGCTGTTTGGATCTGGTATTACGGGCAACAGCAACATAAAAAGGGCCACTGCCCGTTGGAGTGGAAGGGCGGACAGCCAAGATTGGCGTGTGAAACTGACAGTGCCAAAACAAGGAGCGGCACTGAATGATTTTTTTGATTTTGACAGAAATCCACTTATGCAACCGTTGGCAGGAATCAACGGAATGTTCTGGCCCCTGACACCATCTATGGTGATACAGCACTCGGCCAACTACAACGCATTGGCACAGACACACAGCAACTATCCATTCCAGGCATACCAGAATTCACAAGTGGACTCACTGAACATCATTGGAGAGTTTCCTGTACAGAATCAAGAAGATGCCAAGCACTGGGTGGCAACCGTGAACTTCCTAAGGACAGCAACAAAGATGTTCTTTGGAGCAGATAACGATACATTGAAAGGCAATCCGCCACCAGTACTGCACCTGTCAGGATATGGCGACCACATGTTTCAGAAAGTGCCTGTTGTGCTGAACTCGTTCAACGTTGAACTTAGGGCAGGTATTGACTACATTTCTACAAAGCAGGAATCGACTTCTTTCAAACAACTTAATGGACCGGACGCAGGATTTGATCTGTCAGCCAACAGCACGGAAGCCATGACATGGGCACCCACACTGTCTAACATATCAGTGCTGGTGACACCGATCTACTCTAGGGATTCTGTCAAGAACTTCTCCATGAAGAAATTCGTGAACGGACAGCTGAACGGTAGTGGTGACAACGAAGTTGGATTCATCTAATGGCCAAGTATTCAGCGACATCACCATATTACGCCACACCGCAAACCAATGACAGTTTGGGAGTATTCGTTCCGAGGCCGATAAGTTCAGAGCCAGACGACCAGAGCTACACCATAGAGAGGACCTACGCATACAGACCAGATCTTCTGGCGTATGACCTGTACGGATCACCGAGACTTTGGTGGGTGTTCGCACAGCGTAACCCAGACCAGATAGAGGATCCCATATACGATTTCAAACCAGGTGTGACCATACAGTTACCCAAGCCCGGCAACATATCTAACGACCTAGGAGTTTAGATGTACGAAGATAGAATTATTAGAAAGGCAAAGGAACAGGCACCTTTTCTCAAACCAAACATACTGCACCAGTTTGCATCATACAACACAATATTCACCTTGAGTGGGGTCAATGAGGGAGAAATAAAAGATCTTACTTTCCTGACCAACCCTGTGCATGACATCATTGCCAGGACCGGCGGCATAGGACCTGACGCCAAGGTCAGCAGATTTGCATTCGCGGGTTCACCAGAAGGAGATTCCGCAACAGTGGCGGAATACGCGGAAAAATTTAGTGCTGACAGGGGAAGCATATCGATACTGGAACGGGCACATGACCTGTTCATAGAGAACGTCAACATGGTATCCACTGCCAGTCCCAATGCAGAGAGGGGTCTGGGCAACTTCACCAAGATAGAATTCGAGATACACGAGCCCTATGGCGTGACACTGATAGAGAAGGTCAATGCCGCGACAGGGATAAATGGCTACAAGGACTACCAGGACGCTCCACTGTTGCTGACCATAGAGTTCAAGGGACTAGACGAGAACGGACAACCGGTAAAGACACAACCACTGGTCAGGAAGATACCCATCGGCATAGCACGTGTGGAGTTTGACGTAAACGAGGGCGGGGCAAGGTACAGCCTTATAGCGGTGCCATACCCAGAGCTGGGATACGATGACAGGTACAAGTTTCCAAGGACCGACGTCCCAGTGGCAGTGTCCACACCACTGGAGTGGGCGAGAGATGTGGAAACAGTGCTGAAAGAAATGATGACGCAGGAGATCAAGGAGAAGAAGAGGAAATTCCCAGATGAGTACAAATTTGACATACATCCGGACGTGCTTAAGAACGGAAAAGCATATGCCTCAAACAAAACAAATGCCACAATGGTTGCCAAGGCAAGTGAAGATAATGTGTTAGTTACTGATGTTGGCACGCCACAGGACGGAAATGCAAAAATAAAAGTCATAGAGGGCACCGCAGGATCTACAACTGCCCTTACCAAATTCTTCGAGGATGCCATCCGGACACTGACGGGTTACAAGGACCTGGCCGAAACTTTCTGGAGAAGTTATCTAGCGTCCGCTGGTGTGACATTTGAAGACAGCAAGGAAGGCGACGAGGCATTGGCGAAGTACGTGACCAGTGACAAGATGGAGACGGTGGTGATGCAGAACCAGTACGTGGATTGGTTCAAGATCAAGACCACAGTCCAGACGGACATTGACCGATTTGATACAATCACCAAAATGCACCCAAAGAAAATAATATACCAGGCGATACCATACAAGATACACGTGCTGAAAATGATCACGGCGGGCGTCAGCATAGCAGGGGTGGATTGGAGCAGGCAGGTACACAAGGAATACAACTACATATACACAGGTGAGAACGTGGACGTGCAGAATCTCAAGATAAACTACAAGACCGCCTACTACCTGAGGAACGTCAGGGGTAACGACAAAAGCAACGCGGAAGACGGCACGTTCAGCTGGGTAAAGAACATCTCTTTCTTAATATTTGGAAAGGAAAGATATCCAGAACCACTGAAACCACTGAGGCAGTACCCTTCGGTGACCAAGGGACGTAGCACAGTGCAGGACGCTGGTTCACCGGGCAACGACAGGGCCCAGGAGTTCTATGATTACCTGACAAACCCAGAGGCAGACATGATCAAGATTGAACTGGAGATACTGGGAGATCCCGCATACATCTGTCAGGATTCCTACATGCCCATACACAAAGACCTGAGCACCAAGAATGCCACATTCGAGACCACGTACAGTGGAGAATTCAACAGTTTCAACTCCGACACGTTCCAGCCCATAATAAACGTGAGGTACAGGATACCCGATGACCTGGATGACAACAAGGGATTGATGTTCAGTGATGGTGGAAAAACCAGAGACGAGGATTTATTCTTCAACGGGCTTTACCAGGTCAACAAGATCGAGAGCAGGTTCGACAACGGACAGTTCCTACAGACGCTGTTCTGTTCTAGGTTCAACAACCAGCAGGGTGCGGGAACCACACCACTGTCTGCACCGGCGAACATAGACTCGGAAAAACTAATAAAAACAAACAAAGATGCAAATAGGCTTCCGACGTCGGAAGATATACTAAAGGAAATCAAAGATAAGGCACAAGAAGAATTTAACAGTTTATTTGGAGGTTAATTAATAGTATGGTAGCAAACGCACAGGGATTTTCAGACACACACGACAACCAGAAGAACTTTGGTGAGGCCAATCATGCCAAGGACACTGGACCTTACGTGGCGACGGTCAAAACAGTCACGGATCCCCTGAGGATGGGGAGACTGGGCGTGAACATTCCCGCACTGACGAGAACAACATCACCATCATCCAACCAGATCATATGGTGTCAGTACCTGTCACCGTTCTATGGTGCCAAAAGCATAGCGGCAGTGTCAAAGACAGATCCCTACTCATACAAGACAACACAGCACTCTTATGGGTTCTGGGCGGTACCACCTGACATAGACACAGAGGTACTGGTCATATTCGCCAAGGGTGACAGGACGGCCAACACTGCATTCTGGATAGGATGTGTGCAAAAACCACTTGTGAACCAACAGATTCCAGCACACGGTGCAAAAACGGACACAGTCCTAGGAGCCGGGGGTGTTGACTTTTCGCAGAACAAAGAAGATTTATATGGTACGGATAGTTTACCTGCTGGTGAGAAGAACCAATTGGATTATTCATCCGCTGAGATACTGGCCACTGCTGACAAATGGAAGCTTCCGGTCAACGACATACTATCGGATCAGATGAAGGCACAAGGACTTGTGCAAGATCCTGTGAGGGGAACAATAACATCATCTGCAAGGAGGGAGTCTCCCAGCAAGGTGTTTGGCATCAGCACACCAGGAGCGGTACGGGCAGATTCAAGGCCGTTGAACATCGGTCTAGAAAATTCACCGGTCAAGACAGACAGGAATCCGGGACACAGCTTTGTCATGGACGACGGAGACGTAAATGGAGAAAACCAGCTGACAAGGATAAGGACGGCATCGGGACACCAGATCTTGATGCATGACACCGAAGGCACAGTTTACATTGCCAACGGTTCGGGCAAGGCATTCATAGAGATGGAACAGGACGGAACGATCAGTGTGTTCTCAGATGCAGGAATGAATTTAAGGAGTAAACAGGACTTCAATATACACTCTGACATAAACATCAACTTCCATGCAAGGGGCAGTTTGAATTTCACGGCAGAACAGAATGTCAATCTTAACGCAGAAGGCTATGTTCACACAATGGGAGAAAAAGGAATACTGAACAGTTCACAGAAAGGTTCTGTGAGGAACTTTGGCAGGGACGGGATAACATCCTTCACACCTGGACCACAACTGCACGGGGCAGATGGAAGAATATCTCTAGCAGGTACCAGAATAGACTTGAACTCAAACATTGCCAGTTCTACATGGGGACCTGGATGGTTGAAACCAGATCATTCCAACGTTGGCATCAAGGTAACCGGAGGTCCTGGAGGACTAATAGACATAGACAGCGAGACACCATTGCAGGGTGGCAAGCCCAACAAGGTAGAGAACAAGACCACGGTGTCGGACTTCGTGACCCATGAACCATACACCAGGACCAGCAGTACCGCCTTGAAGAAAACATACATCAACGAAGCGATGGCGGAGATCAAGTTAAACAACCCCGACTTTTCAGCACAGGAGTTGCAGGACATCAAAACACAACTGCTTAAAAAGTCTAGTATCAGTGCTGTGTCAAACCAGCTAGAAAAAATAGTGAAACTAAATGACAAGGTGAAGCTACCCCTTGCAAAATTAACGGATCTCAAAAATAAAGCGGAAAATTTAGAAAGCACGATCAAGAACATGGCAACAGGTTTCATACAAGGAAAGATAACAGAATATAAAACAGCGGCGATCAGTGCGGTGAGGAGTTTCTTTAGATTTTAGGGAGTAAATATAGTACATGGCATACGGAGATTCAGGTTCAGGAGACATATCAAACAAGACAGTGACCTTCAAAGGGTTCAGTTCACGTGCGGAACAGAAGAACTTCAAACTGTACGACTTTGAAGTTGCCAAGCAGGATCTCATAAACAGGTTAAGCATACGTAAGGGCGAGAGGGTGGAGAATCCAGAGTTCGGTACTATAATATACGATGCCATATTCGAACCATTCACAGATGCACTGAAGGACGACATTATAGAGGACATCACAGCTAACCTAAACGCAGATCCACGTATATCCACAGAGGAGATACTGGTGTCTGAGGCCGACAAGGGCATAGCAATACAGGCGACTATCACGTATGTTCCCCTGAACATCACTGAGAAACTGAGATTCAACTTTGATGAGAACTCACTGTTGCGCCTATCTTAAAGTACGCATATTTCCTAACACATAAATATCGTTGTTAACACATTGATACATTATGGCCACAACAGACAGACAGAACAGATTACTAGTTGCCGAGGATTGGAGAAAGATCTACCAGTCATTCCAACAGGCAGATTTCAAGAGTTACGACTTCGAGACACTGCGAAGGACCATGGTTGCATACCTTCGTGAGAACTACCCAGATGATTTCAATGACTTCGTGGAAAGTTCTGAGTATGTTGCACTGATCGATCTGATCGCCTACATAGCACAGGCACTCTCGTTCAGGGTGGACCTAAACGCAAGGGAGAACTTCCTGGAAACAGCAGAAAGAAGAAACTCCGTGCTGAGATTGGCGAGACTGATCAACTACAATGCAAAGAGAAATCTACCGGCAACAGGACTTTTGAAGATTGATGCAATATCAACAACACAGGATGTCGCAGATTCAACAGGAACGAATCTAGCCAACAGCACGATCATTTGGAATGACAGTGCAAACTCAAATTACAGAGAACAGTTCACAGCAATACTGAATGCGGCGAACCAGACAGGACAACTATTTGGCAATCCCAGGGAGTCAGGTGAGATAGGTGGCATAGCGACAGAGGTCTACACCTTGAGCTCAAATCAACTAGATCTACCAATATTTTCTTTCAACACCGGTGTTGGTGGAATCAACAGGCAGTTCGAGATAGTGCCAAGCACGATTAACAATTCAGAATCAATATACGAGTCATCACCGGTGCCAGGAACAGGGCTGACGTACACCTACAGATCGGATGGGGCAGGAGACAGTTCCAACAACACAGGATTCTTCTTCCTGTTCAAACAAGGAACAATGCAACAGATTAGTTTTTCGGTGGACACTGCCATAACAAATTATGTCAAGAGCTTAAACATCGCGAACGTCAATAACTCAGATGTATGGTTGTACAAGCTAGACCAGTTCGGTCAGCTGGCTGAAGAGTGGACCAAGGTACCATCACTGTCAGGGAACAATGCAATTTACAACTCACTTTCAAAAACAGAGCGGAACACATACAATGTAGTGACGAAGGCGGACGACTCGATCGACCTTGTTTTCGGCGATGGTAACTTCTCAAACTTACCATTGGGTGCATTTAGAACATATCACAGGGCCAGTGACAATGCCAAGTTTGCAATACAACCAGCGGACATGCAGAATGTGACACTGAATGTGCCATACACGGATGCCAATGGTGCACAACAGAGTTTGACGCTAACATTGGGACTGAAGCAATCAGTTTATAACAGTGCCGCAACAGAATCAAATGCTTCGATAAAAGATAAAGCAGGACAAGTTTATTATTCTCAGAACAGGATGATCACTGCCGAGGACTACCAAGTGGTACCTCTGTCAGCATCGCAGGAGATAGTAAAGGTCAGGTCAGTGAACAGGTCAGCATCGGGCATATCAAGGGCCAAGGAGGTTTTGGATCCCACGGGTGCATACTCCAACGTGAACGTGTTCGCGGATGACGGAATAGTGTACAGGGAAGAAAGCACACAGCAGTTCACATTCTCGTTCAACAACAGGAGCGAGATACAGTCAACTATTGATGTATCAGTAGAAGCAAAATTAAAGGAAGCATATGCCAGACAGTTCTACTATCTGAAGTATGCTACCAAGGATGTCAGTAATCTGAGTGCAACATGGAACTCCACTACAACATCAACAAACACCAATACAGGATATTTCACATCAGGTGGTGCATTGGTCGTTGGAGACTCTGCAACATCAAATTTGAAATATGCAAAAGTAGGTGCACTGATCAAATTCACATCACCGGACACGAGGGAATTTTTAAACAACACGCTAGTCACAGCAGGAACAGACAATGCAGAGGACAGGGCATGGGCCAAGATCGGTGCAGTTGTGTTGGATGGTGCAAATGGCGGTGTAGGAAATCTAGAGGACGGGACAGGACCAGTAACACTTACCGATGTGATACCAAATGGATCTGTAATCAATGCAGTGATACCTGCGTTCACTACATCGTTCTCAGCAACACTTGAAAAAGACATCGTTGACAGGATTGAAGCATACGAGGAATTTGGTATTAGGTACGACCAGGACGCAGGAGAATGGAAAGTTATCACAAGCACAAACCTGAGTGACAGCGCCGTGTTCGGCACAGCAGGAGCAGGCTCGACAGCAGGCACGAATCTGGACGCCAGCTGGTGGTTCAAATTCACCAATGATGGAAACACATACACGGTTGTGTATAGAAAGCTGGATTACATATTTGAATCTGAATCACAGAACAAGTTCTACTATGATGCACAGGAAAAAATTTACGACTACAAGACAGGTAAGAGTGTCAAAGACACTGTTAAGATTTTAAAAACAAATGACATATTGTCAACAGGCAACAGCATAGGTTATCCAATCACATGGCAGGTTGTGGACACGGTCACAGAGGCAGATGGCTTCCAGGACAACAGGAAGATCAAGGTCGGCTTCTTTGATGATGACGATGACGGAGTTGTTGACAATCCGGAAATCTTTGATATATTCGTTGAGCCGGACACTTCGGTTTCTACTAAATTTGTGTTCTTTGAGAAATACATATCTTACGACACCATAGAGAGATACAGATTCTATGCCGCAACAAATTTTGTTGTGACAGAGAACGAGACAGATATAAACGTAAACAGCACTGTGTACACAGACGGGCAGTTGTTTTATTTCTATGACAGTGCCGAGGACGTGATCAAGAAATACAGCACAACCACTAACACACTGACAACAACAACAGATTACATAGCGAGGAGAGGCAGGAGTTCTATC
>UEXN01000145.1_pt2 | contig 11312 bp, 15 predicted proteins | sample 1796711 | NCBI WGS metagenome assembly UEXN01 (sample SAMEA4772470, study PRJEB27181) | metagenome | reverse complement strand
CTCATCAGTGACTATCATCATTCATCATCACCTCGTGTGGGTAGCACCATGTCATAGGTGTCATCATCAATGCTCGCCAAGAAGTCATCAACATCCATGTCCAATGACTCCGCTTTCTTAGTAGCCTCACCTAATGCTATCTCGCTGAACTCCACTGCTTCGGGTCTTCGTAAGAAGGGGAAGTCTTCAATGGTGATAAGCCCCGCCTTGACTCCATCAAGGTGAGCCGCCCATAGTGACTCTTGACAATAGCCCTCATCATCAACGAATGATGGTAAGGCTTTGACACCCCACTTGTCACCCATCGCATCGGGATGAGCATAGAGTCGCAGTGCCGCAATCCATGACATAGGTACACTGAACTTATCTGCGAGATGTTCAAACGACTTTATCCAAAACAGTGCATCGAATGAATCAATCAAACTCACCTGCATGTAAGCCTCATTCCACAACCCATGCTTAGGTGCATCAGTGTTGGCTCTCTTCGTTAAGAGTTCTTGCGCTGTGCGATTGAAACGGTAAGCATCCGAGAAGGAGGCGGGCCACTGTAGTGTCTCGCCCATCATCGCCTCGTGTAAGACGGTAAGAGATTCTGTTACTGTACTGTACGACTTCATTCTTGCACCCACCTTGTTGAGTTTACCGTAGAGAGTAAGTCGTTGTTGTTCACGAAGTCCATGAGTTCTTTCACCAAAGGTTTGTCAAGGTTCAAGTCAAGTACGAAGTGTGTGCCTTGAGTATGATTACCTCCCTCGCCATCAATGAGAAGTTGCACACCATCAGTGTACTGTACTATACCAACACCTCGGATATACGCCTCGTTTGGTGAGGCGAATGATAAGTAATTTGGGGATTGCTGTCGCAACCACTCGGTCATCTCATGGGGAACATAGAACTTGTGTGCAAAACCATACGGTCTGTTCTGTTCTTTCCCATATCCTTGTATGTGTAGTATCGTGTCTCCGGCATTCACCCTTACCTGTAAGACAGGGCCATCCTCTACATCGTGATTCGTTATCCAGTGTTCTGTTATTTCTGTCATCGTTGTTCATCCTCCATTTCTTTTGGTATTTATATATCATTTGTTTTGGTTGCCCTTTTTCTTATTGAAGTCAGCAGGTAAGTCACCTGCATCTATCATCGCTTCGATGAGTGCATTGGCTATACCCTTGCGCTCATCCATCTCGCCACCATCAAGCACAGCCTTGACTACGCCACGCTTTGCTTCGATAACAGCATTGAACTTCTCGTCTATCGTACCTGCTACTGTGAGGTACACGGCTTGCACCGAGTCACTGTCTTGACCGATACGATACACACGGTCTTCGGCTTGTTCCTCCCATGCGGGAACCCACTCACGCTCAACGAACAGAACAGTGTCAGCCTCGGTGAGAGTGATACCCTCCTTGGCCGCTACTGTACTGCACAGCATGACATCAAGTTGCCCTGCTTGAAATGCTTCGACTCGTTGCTGTCGTGCCTCGGCAGTGACACCACCTGCGACAACACCCATCCTCCATTGGTAATCCTTGTCATCCTTGAGTCCTGTGTGAATCTCTTTGAGTACATCCTTGTGGTGAGCGAAGACAACCAACGGCTTACCTGTAATCTCACGGTACTCCTTGATGTAGTCCACCGCCGATGCCGCTTTCATTTTACCACACTCATGCCGTAGGTCAGTCAACATGTTAAGAACAAATCCCTTTGGCATGGTGTGTGTCTCACGGTGATGATTCCACTCGTCAATCCAAGACGAATGGAGAGCATTGTAATTAGTAAGTGCTTGCTTACTTGGCTTGACAGTGTGGAGTGTGCGTTGCTTGTCGGGTAGTTCGGTCAGTACCTCTTGCTTGAGTCTGCGAATACAGAAGTCACGAGTGCGCTCGTGCAACTCATCGCTGTTGGTAGAGCCGGAGAAATCCCAACCCCAACCTGTGTGGTAGCCGTCACAGTAACGCTTACCATAATCGAAGAAGGAGTTGAACTCGTTGGGTCGGACAAGGTTCAGTGTAGTGAAGAACTCGTTGGGTCTGTTGGTGATGGCTGTACCACTCAAGCACAGTGCCGAGTGACTTTGCTTGGCTACCTCAAGGGTTGCCTCGGTGCGCTTGGCCTTACTGTTCTTGAGGTAGTGGCTCTCGTCACACACCACGATGTTAATGTCCATGTCAAGTAGTTGATTCATTCGACCATTCATAATGTCATAGTTACACACGATGATGTCAGCAGGTTCGATGTTACCTTTGCTTCGACCTTCAACTACATTCACACTCAAGTTAGGTAGCCAAGCCTCGGCCTCCTTCGCCCAATTGTATTTGACATTGGCAGGGCATACTACCAGCGCAGGTAACTTGTCTTGATTCAATGCGATGTAAGCGAGGGCTTGGATTGTCTTACCAATCCCCATGTCATCACCAATGAGACAACGACCACCTGCCAGTTGAGCGAACTGCACTCCGACATATTGAAACGGGTACAACTCTCGCCCTTCGGGAAAGTGTTTGGATAACTCATCACGCATCTCACTCACGAGTAAGGTGTCATCCAATCGGGATGCACTACTGATAGCGATACGCTTTGCTCGTTCCTCCATGACTGTGTGTACTTCGGGGATGAGTTCGATGGCTGATGCCAACGCAGTTGCTTGAGTAAGTTGTAACTTACGCAACCTATCAATGAGAGGTGCGGCCTCGGTGAGTGCCACACTCCATGTCTTGTTGTCGGGATTATACTTGCGACCTTGAGTGGACTTGACCTCACCCATGATGCGAGAACGAATGTCCGGCTCACTGATGTAAGGCCATTGGAGTATGACTGATGAGCCACGCAGGGTAGCAGTAGTCTCGGTCACTCGGTTGGTCTTTACTATCGGAGTGAAAGTATTCTCCCCTCGGAGTAACGCCAGTGTCTCATCAAAGAATGCACCCTCCTTCTCCAATGCCTTCACTGCTTTGTTGAGAACCTCGTCGTTGTTGGCGAGAGTCCATTGCTTTGTTGCACCACTGAACTTTACTTGAGGGAAAGAGAGTGATGCTTTCAGTGCCGCATTGAACGCAGGGTTGTAGTGGTAGGTCAGTGCGATGCGAGTCGTCTTCGATTCCTTACCCCACTTGTTCTTCCATACATCATCCACGAGTGATACTGATACACGCACCGAGCGTGGTGGTTGCCATGAAGAAACATAACTCTTAATGTAATGTTTAGCAGTAGCCTCATCACATTCCCTCGCATACATGACAGCCTCGATAACCATGTCATCGAATACATCCTTACGAGAGAGTAGTGTCTTACTAAGAACAGTGTCGCCATTCGATTCACGAATATGTTTCTCGGCTCGTCGCTGTGCCATCTGTTCATACTCACGCTTGGCTGTCTCGCCCTGCTTCTTCATGCTAAGTAAGAAAGAACTTACTTGTCCTTTCTGTTCAATCAGTCCTGCGTCAGTGAGGATGGATGGCAGTTGTGTGTTGCGATACTTATGAAATCGTTCAGCCGCCTCAAGGAGTTCATGCTCTTGGATAGTATTAGCGTGTGATACACGGTTGAAGAAAGGCCAGTCGGCTTTGTTCGGGCCGATGTCATCCTTACCTAAGTCCGGTGAGCCGTAGCCTGTGAAGGTGCGTATCATTCTGTGTACAATGGTAGTGTTCATTCAATCATCTCCTATTGTGCCTCAATATCCCATATCTCTATGACATCATCGTAGCCTCTTTCTTTTAGTTCTTCCATGATTTCATCTTCATTATTTGACTCTAAATCATAATGGCCGTAAGCATATCCGTGTCCGTAATGCGTTGCTAAACATTGAAACTTTTTACTCATTCAATCACCTCCATCTGTTCTTCTAATCGCTCGGCTTCGCCTACCCACCATTTGCATAGTGTAGTCATACGCTCAAGTTCTTCACGCAACCGCTTGGCTTCGGCACTCCACTCATCGTGTTGCTTTGCCAGTCGTGTCACCAGTGTAATCAGTTCTTGCTTGCTCATGTCTTCGTATGTTCTGTTCATTGTTTCACTTCCTTCTTCATGTCACCTTTGTAACTGACAAATCCATTTGCCTTCTCATCGAATCGTTTGATGAAAGACGAGTATTGCATGGTGTTGGTTACTACGCACTTGACCTTCATCCTTGTAACAACACCTATTTGTTTCACCGACAGGTCGCCCTTGGGTAATGACTTCTCTTGAAACAAACAAGGGAAGCAAACACCACCTTGCATCTGTGTAAAATTGTATTCATCACCGCAAGACGAGCAAGGTATATCATCATCCCATATTACTGTATCATCGTAGCCACAGTCAAGGCACTCGTCATCAATAACATTCGCACTACCACATGCCTCGCAAGGTGATTCCCATATGTCATCGGAAACAGGTAAGAGTAATGTCTGTTCATCCTTACTTGATGGTGGATGCTGTGGGTCTTTACCACACTTGGGGCATTTGTCACCATTGATAATGAATCCCTTGGCAGGTATGTGTTCACAGTGTGGACACCAATCAGCACCTTGGTAGTCAATGAACAAGCCGTCGAACTTACCCGTACCCTTGGTGAACGGACTATCTGTGCCAGTAGTCTGTGTTACTTTTCCCGAACCACCACCACCCCAAGAGTAACCACTGTATGCTGGGGCGTGAACTTTGTCTTCACCAATAGGGATGTCGCATACATCTGCGATGTATTCTTGTTGAGACTTAGCCTCGACAGCGTGGGTACAGTGTTGCTCACGCACCCAATCAATCAACACACCTGCGTCGGGCCAAGCGGCTCGCTCGTCTTCTGTGCCAAGTAAGTATGCAAGGATAGCCAACTGAACACCAGTGCGACCATGACCTCCGGCACACTGTGTACTCACAGTCTTGATACCATGCTCACGGATGTCATCAATGACAGCGTACCAAAAGTATTTGTTGACCTTGGGTATAGAATAGTCCGGCCAATCAAACGACAGCATGAGTGGTGGAGTGGAGTTGTCAAGGTGCTGTTCGCACGACCAACCCTCCGGCACTTTGGTTTTGCTACCGACAGTGTATGAACCAAGAGTCTCGCTCGGCCCCATAGCCAACTGCGGTAGTGGGTTCATCAAGTGCCAACCACCTGCACGATTCTTACCACCGGCCCACACTTCGATACCATCAACGGTTTTGAATATGAGGTTGTGTCCTGTGTGGCAGTTGCTCTTGTCAACCCACCCGCCATAAACAGTAGTCTTTTTCATTGGCTTCACCGTCAATTGTTTCTTTGCGTTCTTGTTTTGCTTGCGTATTTTCTTACTTCTTTTTCCCATATCATTCATCTCCTTTTGTTATCTCATGTACCTTCTCAAGTAGTGCGACCTTTGTTTCCTGTGGCATGTTCGTTATCCAATTAGCATAGTGCTTTATCAATTGCTTATGCGTAGAGAGTTTGCTGTTTTGTAGTGAATGCTTTTTTACAAACACATAGAACTGTGCCACCGATGGTAATACATCGTCGTCGTAAACATTGTTCTTGAACAGTGAACACATTAACGCCATGTCTGTGTCCAACTCCCATACAACTTCTTCATCAACTTCGTTGGTGGGTACATACATGTCGTAAGAAACAGATGATGGTAGAGGGATAGTCAAGTCGGTATCTATCGCTTCAATTTTAATCTGTACGCACTTGCTACAATTGCTTGCACCACATGGTACGAACTTATCACTTGATGTGTACTTCGACTCCAAGTAATGTATGTTGTATGGGGAGAAGTCATCAATCAAACCAACAAGCATATCGGAGTACGCTTTAGGTAAGTCAGTGCGTGTGAACAACGGATTGTTCTTTTGATAATGATAGGTGCGCTTCTTGATAGCGAAGGAAGTTATTTCAGTGGTGTCTGTGAGTTCACCGATGTCCTCATCACGCATATCCCTGTGTTGGTATGCGTGTGATGCGGCGTAGTAGATAGCGAAGAAGTCATCCGGCCTAAATGATGTGAGGTATGTATTGTCCGAGCCGACTTGATGGTTCGTACCGATGTCGAAGGCTCGCTTGTCAAGGAACTTGTTCAAGAAGAAACCGTTGTTGTGTACAATGTTCTCGGCATCATTAACAGCACCGAGTAGTGCGAGGAAGTTATCCTTGCTTGACTCTTTGTTGTATGCGAGTACGGCACGAATGATGGCTAAACCTTTGGCGGTAGATTTCATGTAGTTCGTACCACCGTAGCCACCCTCCCATCCACTGCTGTACATGGTTGCGAGCCAATCAAGTTGCCCCGCCATACTCTTGAGTGTGAGTGGTCGGTCTTCGATGAGTGTGTAGTAGTGCTTTCGATTACCCGACATCCACGCATTGTGATGTACACCCTTGTTGAGTGCGGCAAAAGTAACAGCATCAATCGGAAGTGTGTTCTTCTTGCGATGTGATGCGTGGCGCATCTCACCCATTGATACAGATAGGATAGCGTTTGGTAGAAAACCAGCAAAGACACCAGCGAAGTATGCTGTGTCGGCAGGGCTACGCATTACATTACTACCTAAGAATTGGTGAAAGTGATTGGAGAGCCAACCTTGTTGGCGTGTGAACCTCGTGAGTCCGACACCAAGACCCTGCATGAAATGTTCTTGCCAGTGGTGGTGGTCGAAGGGCGCAGGTTCAATGGTGGGGTCATCAATCACCCATCCATCAACCTCAACCCATGTGTCACCGACCTTTGGTGTATCACTGATGACATAGGAGACACCCCATGCGAGGCACTGCCCTGCGTGGTGTGAACCTTGACTACCACTTGGGTGCGCTACGATAACACCAGTAATGTCATCCATCTCACGCAGGGTTTGTTCAAGGCGAGCCATCTCATCGTCACCACCATCGGTGAGTGTGATAACTTGAGTGACTGTGGTTTTACCATCAACGATAGAACCACTAAGAGTGAAAGGGTGGGGTGCGGCTTTGATAGGCATGTGACCTTCGGGACAACCACGCAACTGAACGATGTGGTTTTCATCAAAGGTGATACCATCCTTGATGCTACCACGCATGGTATTTTCTATGGTGTCATTCAACTTACTGACGAACTCAAGTTGCACTTTGCTTGGGTCAATACCTAAAGACGAGAGCGCACTTGCCGGTCTCTCGTTGGTGGCATCAGCGAGGTTGATAATGATTTGAAGTGAGTCCGAACCGGCAGTAACACCGTCATGCCCTGCGCCAATGACAGCGTGAGCATAGGGTGAGACAACTGCTGATGCGTCAGCCTCACAGAATGGTTGAACAATGATACAACCATCGGGGTCGCACAGTCCATGTTCATACTGCGGAACAGGAGAAGGGTCAGGCCCAAGCATCTGTCTTGTGATGCGAGCGATAACCGTGAACAAATCCTCCTTGTTATCAACAGCAGTGGACTCCAAGACTCCGGGGCGTGGGTGGAGTGGACATGCCCTCACGAAGAGAGGGAAGTCCTCGCCTAATTTATCCAAGACTTGTGCTACCGCTACCATTATGTCCGAGCCTTTCTCATGCAGTTCTACACGCACAGTCTTGAATGGTTTCCAAAAGGGTGCATAGATAGCACCCGCTTCTTTCCCTTTGGTATATTGTGCTAAGGCATCCGCCTTTTGGCTTACTTGTTTTGCTTCTGTTTCAGTCATTGTATTCATCTCCATATTCTTTTGGTATTTATATATCATTTACTTTCAGTCATCGTTTTGTTCTTCGTATACTCCGTGATACTTACAGTAGCAATCGGGGCATACCTCCATGTGTTCGTTGTCTTGTCCGACATGGATAATGTATCGCTCACCTGCAAGGTGGCAGTGTTCCGATTCGTTCATGTGACAGTGACTCCTGCTGAATGCAATAGGTTCGCTGTTCTCACCCATGTCCTCTTCAAATGGTAGAGGGTTATGCCACGCTACGCATGTATCGCATCCATCCCATCTACTCATTCGCATACCTCCTGTAGTTGTTCGGGTGTAAGTGATTCAAGGTACTGCATCTCATCGTACTCCGCAGGAGTCAAGCCCGACTCCGCTATTGCTTTCCGTCTTACCTTTAACATGCGAGTGCGTTCTCTTAGCCGAGTGAGTCTCTCTTTCTTTTCCTCACTCATGGTGGTGTGGAGGGATATGTATTTTCTCATCACTCATCACCATCCATGTAGTAGTCAGTGTCATCCTCTTCATGTGGACAACCGCAAGCAGGGTGGTCGAACCCTGCACGACAGACCATCCAAGTAGTGCCTTCATCGCTCATGAGGTCAATCACTTGAGGCCAACCGCAGGTGGTGTTCTTTCCTTCACGGACAACCTCTCGCCCATTCACTACATCGCCAACCTTCAACCTCTTCCAAAAGTGTTCAGTCGGGTTATGCGTTTCTGCTGTGTTCAAATTATAATGTGTCATCAGTAATCACCATCCATGTAGCCAGTGTCGTCGGGTTGGTATGGGCCGGAGTGCATCTCGTTGAAGTCATCGGCTGTCATGTGTTCCGGTGGTTCGTAGCCATCATCTATGTCGAAGAGGTATGCGAACTGTTCTTTGATGCCTGTAATCATTAACTCAAAGTCGAACAGTGGGGTTTCTTCATCCCACATCTCAACCGCCTTCTTGAGTGCCACTTCTAAGTCAGTGATGTGCTTGAGCATAGCCTCCTTCTCTTCATACAATTGCTCAACTTCTGCTAAGAGAAGTGGTGTGTCTGCTATCAAGTTCGCATCAGCATCGGAGAATGGTTCAATCACCATTTCATCGTCGTGTCTAACATAAGCGATGTATCTAAATGAAGGTGATTCCCCATTCATAACAAAGTTATCCCCAACTATTCTCCAACCGACTTCATTATCACCTTTGGTATGTCTTTTATATTTGTCTGTGTTAATCATGCTACCACCTCTCGCTTGTCTGCATACTCACCGTTGTTATCAGTGACATCATCAATGCACCATGCCTTGAAGTGTCCTCTTGTTTCAAACATTTCCCATGCACCATCACCGGAATAGGTGTAGAGTACTCCGTTGTATTTGATTTCAATATCTCTCACAGACCAAGTGACAGACGGGTAGTAGAACAGGTTCTCGTATGCTTGCGGCCCAATCATGCTACCACCTCTCGCTTGACGATTTGCCAATGAGGATAGCACCATACTTCTGTGCCGTGTGGAGTATGTATGAGTTGCTCGTAAATGCCACCATCATACTCGACTACATCGTAGCCCATCTCATTCATTTCATCGCACCAAGTATCGAAGTAGTCGGCATGTTTGTATGTTATCTGTCCCAGTACATGTACCCTGTGAGGTAAGGGAGTATTGCTTATTCTGTGGTTCGGCATCGACTTCCTTTTCTTTTAGTATTTATATATGATTTGCTTTCAGTCCACCGTTTTCATCATCGAATTATACGGGTCATGTTATTCATAATGTTCACGATACGAGTCACGGATTTGACTGGCGTTACAATAGTCATTATTACTATACCTATACTTACTTATTATATTGAGAGTAGTACCCTATGAGTAATGACATTTGTAATGCGAGTCAAAAGCGTGAACATAATGGTGACTACTATGACTACTATGACCGGTGTGGGTTTTACTTTAGCACTCATAATTCATCCACTTGTATAGGTAAGTGAGTAAGTGATTACTTACTACTGCATCGAGCCTCGCCCACTGAAACCAACCGCCCGCTTATACCACGGTGGTCTGGGTTCGGCTCTCGCTCGGACAGTGAGAAGTTATTTTCTAAGACAGGCGGGCATGAGTAAGAGGCATAGAAAACCCAACCCATATGGGTGTAAGTAACGGTGAACAACAAGGCCAAGCGTATTGCGGGGGCGCAGTTGTGTTGCTTATCGGCCCAACTCACGCCCGCTATGGGGATTTGAAAATAAAAAAAGCCCCCACCCACGCCAAGGCGTGAGTGAGGGCGGCAACTCCGAAGAGAACCCACCCCCTATGCGGGGGCGGGGTGAGCGTCAGTCAGTCAGTGCGACTCACCGGTTGGCGAGTGTGATGCGAGCCACATCAACACTGAACCACTCGATGCAACGCTTGGTCGCACCCTTGCCAGTGGTTACGGAGGCGGGCGCACCGGCTTTGATGGCGAGTTGTCGCACACGGATAGAGGGCATGGTGCGAAGAGTCGTCATCGAAACGGCCAGTTCAGTCATGTACGAGGCGACAACAGCGTTGTCCAAGTACGCTTGCTTGCGAGTCTTCGGTTCGTACCAATCACCAGTCACACGCTTCTTTGCAGGGCCGTCTTTGGTAGCCTCGACCAAATCAGCGTGAGCCTTACGAGCGTGGGCTTTCTTGGCCTTCGCTTCACTCACATACGGAACTGGGTTGCCGTCTTTATCAACGACTCCCTCGGCCATCCACGCATCCCCGTTCTCGACGGCTTCACTCAAGTCGTTGGCCTTCATGTTGCGGTTGATGGTGTTGCGAGCCGACGCTTGAAAGTGTGCGAGGTGGTTACGGACAGCACCTTTGTTCACGCCCTTCGTCACAGTGTATGTCCATGTGAGGGCGGCGGCGATGTCCTTAGCGGAGTACTTGCTACGGTTGGGGATGTGTGTAGAGAAGGTGGCCGAGCAATGCTCCATGCAGGTGCTAATCATGTCCGTGAAGTGGTTGACGAGTTGCGCTCGTGTGTAAGTCATGAACTTGGTCGGAGTCCAAGCGGTTCGGTCGTCGCCTTTCTGCGGGTTGGATGTGAAGTCCATGATTCCGAAGTGGTTGAAGGTCACAGGCAGGGACACACTCTTGCGAGTGGAGTCCATGAACTGCTGAACATCATTACACACAGGGGTGAACTGTGTGCCACGAGGGGCGGTGCGGTCATAGGTACGGCTTGGGGCTGATACATTGTTTTGTGGCATCGTCTTGCATCTCTTTTAGTATTTATATATGATTTGACTTCAGTGCATCGAATAGGACTCCATAGCGCACAGCACATAGCGCAGGTAATGGATGGGTGATACACCCATATGGGTTGGGTCAAGGGTCGCTATTCATGGGGGTGCGCCCAAGCGGGGCGTTGCGTTATGGGCGGGCGTAGCAAAGCGGTGGTGGGATTCTATAGAACGCTATACTCGCCCGCATACAGGCCCGTAGTGGGGCGGTCTATAGAAGGCAAGCGTGACACGCACCCGCCACCCGCCCGCCCGCTATGGGGCCATAGCACAGTGACGGGGTGCGGTCTATAGAACGCTGTACAGCGGCCATAGCACGACCCCATAGCACCCCCTTAGAAGGAGAAATACCCCATAGCACCCCCCATAGCACTTCTTTTAACCGCACACGGCATTTTAGTAAAAAAAATATTTTGAACATTTTTT
>UEXN01003003.1_pt1 | contig 11330 bp, 6 predicted proteins | sample 1796711 | NCBI WGS metagenome assembly UEXN01 (sample SAMEA4772470, study PRJEB27181) | metagenome | reverse complement strand
GGAAATCCCATTATACTATCTCTGTTACTAACTCTTCGTATAGTTTTCTAAAGCTTTCTAAGTCCATAAAGTTTATACCTTGACTTATCTGGTGTAGCCTATAAATGTTATAAGCTGTTTCAAGTTGTATCTCTGTGTAAAGTATCATTGAATAAGTTGTTGTTGTAATAAAATTTCTTGTTCTTGTTTAGCTCTATCCCAATCATCTATTCTTCTTTGTAAAGCTTCTTCTTCAAAATTAGGATTTTCTTTACCTTTTATTGTTTGTAATGCTTTTGGGTCTTGATTCCAGTGATTTATCCAAGCTGTTCTACTATCTAACTCTCCTTTTGCTAACTTATCAAGTGGTAAAGTTCCTCTTTCTGCATCCATATAAAATAAATTATCTTGAGTTTTTTCTGATAAAGTTGAAAAATCTAAATCTTTTCCTCTTTGTGATAGAGCATATTCAATTTCTTTTGATTTAGGAGCATCTGGATATTTTTCATAGAATTTCATAGCTCTATTTAATATTGTTTCGTTTCTACTACTACCTTCGCTTCCTTCTACTTGATAACTGCCTCTTGCTGGTCCATTATTATTTTGAACTGTTGTAGGACCTGCACCTCTAGACTCTTGCCACTTAACATCGTCAGCATATTTTTTTAAAAATAAAGGGTCTTCGTAACCTCTAGCTTGTGCAATAAAAGATAATATATCTTGAGCTAATCCTCCTTCTTGAAGACCTAGCCTAACCATCTGGTCAGAGTAAGGTAGTCCTGTAAAGGAGTCTACTCTATCTTCAGGTTCATCTTTAGTAAAAGGTACATCTACTTCACCACCTTTAAACTTTTTATCTCTTTTATACTTTGGTTCTGGGTAAGTTCTTTTATATTCTTTAACTAAGTCTGGGTTTGCCCAATTGTATTCGTCTTGTCTTATAATAGGAAGATGAGAGTAATAACTATATAGTTCTTCATACTCTCTTATAAATTCTACTTTACTCATTTTATCAAAGTTACCATTCTTTAAAAATCTAGATAGTTGTTTATCTGATAACTTTACAGGTATAAAAGAATTATTAAAGCTTCCAAAGTCTAACCTATCTTTAGAGTTTAATTTTGTTAAAGAATAATTTATTCTTTCGTTTATGGTTTTTCCTGAAACTCCTAATGTGTGAGCTGCTTCAAAAGCTAATTTACCTTTAACAAATTTAGGGTAATAAGCTTTCCATCCTTCTTCAAGTTCTGCAAGTAATGTTTCTGCCGGGACATCTGCTTTTAAATATGTTTTTAAATTGTTTTGAGCAAGTTCTATTTCAGTATTTAAATCATATACTTTATACATAAAATCTTTTTCTAATCTGTTAGAGTCTAATACTGTAGTTCTTTGCCCTGTAAATTTAGCAAATAATTCATTGGGTAAAGACAGTTCTCCTTCTTTTATTTTATCTGCTTTTTTACCGTAAATAATACTATAGTCATCTTTTATTTCTCTAGGAATTAAATTAGTTGCTATGTGTTTTGATATAACCTCTAAATTACCTATACTCATTCCTTCTTGAATATTAAACCCATCTAAGTATTCTCCTGTTTCATAATCTCTTCCTGCAAACAATAAAGCTAAAGAAGATTCTGGTACGATAGCTGGAGTTAAAAAAGGTTTTACAAATTGTTTAGTAGCTTCATAAGTTCCTGCTAATATTTTATCTTGTATTTCAGCAGGGTTTCTTTGCTCTAATACTTCATTTAAAAAAGCTCTTGCTACATCTGTAACAGGTGCAGAAGGGTCAGTATAAGTTAAATCAGTTACTTCTATATTTCCATTTACATCTCTGTCAAATGATAAAGCACTGTTCTGTCCCCAAGGAGCAATGTCTAAATCTCTAATTGCTTGTTCTTCTTCATCACTAATACCAAAATAATATTTAGTAAGGTCAGTCATTCCTTTAGAACCTACATATGTAGTTGATATTTGACCAGCTAATCTAGTCATTCCTCTTTCTGTTGTTACTGCATTACCGCTTCCTATTTCTTTCATAGCCCTTAATGTAGTATGATAATTGTTTCTAAACATTTCAGCATGGAAAGAAAAGAAATTACCTATTGGTAATCGTTTTAATCCTTGTAATGCAGGAGAAATCAAATCATAAGTAGGCATAGTGTCTCTAACTATATCTACAGCTTCTTGCTTTAAAACATTAAGAGATTTTTTAGAAGACTCTAATGTGTTAGCTTTAACAAGAGAGTTTAATTCTTTATTGTAAGCAATGATTCTCCATAAATCATCTTCAGCTACATATGTATCTGTAATAAATTTATTAGTTTTACTAGTGTATCTTCCTAATTTAGAAAAAATATTTCCTGCTGCACCATTAATAGAAGTATTTGGAGAAGATATAGTTTCATTTATTAAAGATTTAAAATCACCAACCTTAACATTTTGATTAACTAAACCCATTTCTAAATATTCAGTATATAAATCATCTAAAGCTTTATTTCGTTCTCCTCTAGTAAGAGTTTTACTTACTCCTAAATAGTTATCAAGAATGTTTAAAGATTTAACAGTTTCTTCTCCAAAAGGATTATGTCCATTTCTTGCAAGTATTATTCCACCACCAACAGTATTTCTAACATGAGTTGTTGCGTTATAAACAGTTGCAAAAGACTGCCCAAGTCCTTTAGGTAATAATATTAAAGAACTATATAATTTACTTCCTATTCCTTTGGGTGAACTTTTTTCCATTTTACTAAATAACTCTGCTATTTCTTTAGTAGTTTTAACACCGTTTAAAGCACCAAACCCTGTGCCTTCTATTGTACCTTGTAACATTCTAATATCTGGAGCAACTACATCGTCTGCAAAATGCCATACGTTTTTACCTTGCTCTGCTAAATCATCATATAACTTATATTTATTAGTTTGATGTGCTAATGTTTCTATAGTTCTAAAAACTTGAGTAGTTATATCTACTGAACCTTTACCTGCTAATAACTTTTCAAGACTAGGCATTAAATTTTTTCTTTGTTTAAATAATACTTTAGCATCTTTTGCACCAAAGACTGAATTAATATGATTTTCCATATTAGAAAATTCTCCAAGCGTATCTTTATCTAACCATTTACTTATTTGTAGGTCTGCTTGTTGATTATAATAATCATCTACTTGACTTTGATAATTTAAAAACCCTTTATCTTCTTTAGGTCTAAATAATTTACCTGCGTTATTGTCTGCTACTTTTAAACCTGCTGCTAGTTCTGTTCTAGCTGCATCAACAACTCCTCTAGTAGGAGTATAATTAGGATTTTCAAATGCTTCATAAGTTTTACGAAGATATTTACCCATGTTTTCATTGATTTCTTTTTTTAATTCGTCAGGAACATATTTAGATTGTAATAATAAATTACTTAATGTGTCTATATCTTTTCTTGCTTGTTTAGCATCTTCACGTATAATAACTGGTAAAGAATTTAAAGTAACTTTTTTACCATCTTTAGCTCCTTTAGTCATGTAAAGCTCAAACAACTCTCCTATGTTTTTATCTTTAAAAGATTCTTCTTTTGAAGCTTTTTTCATAGTCACAACTAACCTAGAGTGTAAATCTGCTGCACGTTTAGACCAGCCTTTATTACTGTACTCTGACATTTTTATTGCTTTATAAGTTTCAGGAGTAAACATACCATTAGAACTTTTTAAGTTATACCAAAACTTTTGTATTCCTTTTTGAGCTTCGTTTACTGTTCTACCTATTTTATTATTTTTAAAAATAGCAGCATTCCAATCTGTAATTAAATTTACAGTAGGTTTAGGTTTTACAACTTTGTTAGCTTCAGTAGACTTTCTAGCAACACCTATAATATCTTTAAATTTATTTATTGCTTCAGGACCTTCACCTTTTATTTTGTTCATCATAGATGAAATGCTTGTGGCAGTTAGCTTAGTAGCTCCTATACCAACACTTAAAACACCTCCAAGAACAACACCATCTAATAATAAACTTAATCTACGTGCAGCTTCTGGACTATCATCATCTACATCTAAATAATTTATTAAGTCTGCAAATTTATTATCATCGTCTCCTACATGTTTTGCTAATTCTGAAGCAACAATTGCAAACTCTGGGTCGTCTACAAAAGCAAATTGAGTAGCAACTTCTCCTCTGGCTAAAGTTTGACCAAATCCTAATATGCCTTCTCTAATTCTATCCCTATTTTCAGCAGCTATCCTAGCTTGGCTAGGTCTTCCTCTACCTCTTGGAGTTATTTTTCCTATGTCTTTTATGTTTTTAGTTAAAGCCTGAGTAGGTTTTTTTGTTATAATAAGTGCAGCTACTATTTCTGATACAGGTCTAGCTATAGATTCTGCAGTAGTTGTAGCTTCTGATAATTCATAATACTCTTCACCAGTTTCTTCATCTACTTTAGTATCATATAAATCTGTACCTACAAGTTTTCTAAAACTTTCATCTACTTTTCTTTCTATATTTTTTCCTAGTAAATCTAATCCAGCTTCTTTAGCTTTATTTACTCGGTTGTATGCTCTAGTTTTTTCTGTAGATAAACCTACGTTTTCTGCAAATTGAGATATTTTAGGTATAGCTATTTCTGTTATAGGATTTTGTGTTCCTTTAATTCCTAAGTTTAATAAAGCTCCTACAGTTTCTGAATATGGAGCAGTAACAGTTCTTCTTAAACTTTTAAAACCTCTTTCTTTTTCAATTTCTTCTTTTGTAGGAGTAAAAAGTTTTTTATAGTAGTCAGGGTTTTTTTTTAAAGGGTCTTCAGGTATAGGTTGATTTATATAATCTATTACAGTTTTATCATAACTACCACTAGCACCTTCTTCTGAATACTTTATAAACTCATCAAAGTCCATCTTAGAATAAAATTTAGAATTAAGAGAATATAAATTTTTTAATTCTTGTAAGTCAGTACCTAATTCTCTTTTTTTAGATATGGTATTTTTGTAAGTTTCAAAACGTGAAGACATATTATATTTTAAAAGTTTGTAAAATTTATATTAAGGATTAGCATAACCCGGAGTAGCATACTCTGAAGTCATTATATCTATATTATATTTAGCTTGAGTAACAATGTTATTTACATATGAGTCTTGTTGCATTTGCATAATTTGAGTTTGATATTGATTAGTAGTTTCGTTCCATTGATTATTTTCAACTACATTACCTCCTAAAGTACTGTTAATATAATTATATACTTCTACTTCACTTGCAATATTAGAATTTTTATATTTCATTAAAATGTCTGAATTTATTCTTGTAGCACTTATAGCTGTAGTTGTAGGTAAATCACCAGCACTTACTTTTGTAGCTATGTCTATAGCTAATGTAGGATATATTTGTTGTTTAATTTCAGCTAAAGTTTTTAAACCTAGTGAATCTGCAAAGTGTTTATCCATGTAATCGTCCATTTGTTTTTTCTGATATGCTGCTATTAATATAGGACCGTCAGGACTGTCAGGGTCAATACCGCTTTGAGATGTACTAAAACTTGCAAAAGCTCTAGCAGCATTTAATACATCTATATTAGCGTTAGGAACTCCTATTGTGTCTCTAATTTCTTTATCTCTTTTTTCATTGTGTCTTTCCATAGTATAACTAGAATCATTGCTTTTTGCTATGTCAAAACTTTGTGCATATTTTTCAGTTATTTCATCTACAACAAATTTTTGCTCTGTTAAAAATTGTTTAGTTATTCCTTGGTGTATTGCAGTTTCTACTGCATTAATACTTCTTTGATTTTCAGGTATACCTATAATTGATTTTCTTAAAGGTTTATATAAACTATCTTCTTTAGTAATGTTAAAGTCTTCTATTAATTCATCTACTTCTTTACCTCTAATAAGAACTTTTTTATCATTAACACCTGTATAAGCAGCTATGTCTGCTCCGTTCTGTCCAATAGTAATTACATTTTTTACAGGGTTAGTAAATGAAACATATTGTTTTTCATGTGCTTCTTTTTCTGCTAACTCTCTAGTATAATTTTCTTCTAATTTTTCATTACGTCCTTTACCTATTCTACCACCACTTACTTTATCTAAGACAGAGTGTACAACACTTAAATTTTTAGGATTCATAATGTTTCTTCTTTCAGCAGTATAAGAATCTGTAACTTCTTTTAAAAACTCTTCTTCTGTTCCTAAAGACTTAACTTTTTGTAGTCCTTGAGGATTATAAACTTTCATAAAATTATTATGCCTTTCATTAGACCAGTTACGCATAAACTCACTTTTTTGTTTATTAGCACTGGTGTTTGTACCATCATATAAAGAAACGTCCATTCCTTTTTGCTCTAAATAATTATTAAAAGCTGACTCTGCATCTTTTTTATAATAACCATATATTCCATTAGGGTTAGACATTACAGAATTATATTGTGTTTCTAATTCTAAACCTTTTTTATAAGCTTCTTTTGCTTTAGCTATGTCAATAGCTTTACTACTTTCTAAATCTTCTATTTGTTTTAATACTTTAGATTGCATATTAGCTTCTTTAGCATTAAAAAATAATGATGCTAACATAATATTTCTAGCTCTATTATCTTTTTTTCTAGTATTAGAAAAATAAGCTCCTGCTATTTCTCCAAAACTTGTGCCTGAACTTTTACCTAATAAACTTGTAAAATTTTTATTATCTGCCATTTTATTCCTCTCTACTCAATAAATTTTTTGATTGTGTTTCTTCTTCAACTTTTTGTAATAAACTTGGAGATAGTTTAGTTTCTTCAATTACTTCTCTTACTTCTTGAGGGACTGATTGAGGATTTACTCTACTTACAGCCACTTGTTTTATTTTATCTAATTCATTTATGCCGTTTTGTAAAGTTTCTAAAGATTTATCTCCAGACATTTCACTAGGTCTATCTCTGTCACCTGCTTCTAAATCAAAATCTATATCAGCTTTTTCAGCAAGAGCTATAATCATATACATAGTCGGCTCCATTAATAATGTCATTAAATCAGGATTCCATTTACCTTCTAAAAATCCAGAATATAGAGTTATAGAAGCAATATCTATAACACCTACACCATTATTAAGAGACAATAAAATATTTGTAGTTGTTTCTGGAACTATCAAACTTTCAAACACATATAACATAGCTTCTCTAGGATTTGTATATTCTACAGGTTTTTCCCAATTATAAGGTTCTTCCGGTGAGTTAGTAAGGCTTTGTCCGGGTATAGCTTGACCTCTTTCTAAATTACCTTGTATAAAATTAATTGCTTTTTCTGATGTTGCCATGTTACTTTCCTATGAGTATTGTGCTTGTCCTATTAAAAACTGTGGAGATAAAGTACCAAATAATAAACTTTGATTCATTGATTGAAAATTTGTAATTGATGTATTAGGTATCTGAGTTTGAACAGTTTGTATAATTGAAGGTCCAATATCTTGTATTGGGTCAGCTACCCCTTTACTTCTAAAAGGTTCTTTATATTCAGGTGTTAAAGCTGATTCAATACCCGTCATTACAGTAGTTTCAATTGCATCAGGTATAAACTCATCACCAACATATTCTTTAGTTTTACCTATAGGGTCTTTAGTAAATTCCCTTACTCCTGTAAAGTTTTCTTTAATGTCTGCTCCTAACTTTTTATCTCCAAATAATTTAGGTGCTTCCATTATTTGTTTATTAACTTCAATAGCTTTTGAAACTTCTGGAGTAAACATATCTCCAGTTTCTATATAATTATTAATATTATTTAAAGAACCTGTTACACTATCAGATATATTTAAAGGTATAGTTCCAGAAGCAGTTCCTTGTGTTAATACGTTTGTAAAGTCTACAGTATTTCCAGCTTGTATTGCAGATTGCATGGCTTTTCTTGATGCTGCTGTAGAATTAGTAAATGCTGTTTTTATACCTTCTTTAGTTAAAGCTTTACCAGCAACCTCTTTGGATGCTACAGATTGTAAAGTTTCTCCAGACAATATTTGTTCTGTTGTAAGCTTTGTCCCAGCATCTGTAGCTAAAGATGCAGTTGCTTGTTTAGCTGCTTCAGTAGCAGCTTGTGTTGTAGCTTGTGCTGCTGCTTGTCCAGCAGTTGCTCCTGTTCCTGTAAAGACACCCTTTATCCCATTAAAAGCTCTGCTTATAACTGGACCCATAATCATACTTAAAGCTATGCCTCCTATAAAACTTCCTATTTTAGAACTAAAAAGTTTCTTTACGCCTTTCTTTATTTTTCTACCTACTTTTCTTAAAAATCCCATAATTTTATCTTCCTTTATTTGCGGGTGGTGTATATCCTGTTACACCTGCTTTATATGAACTACTTAGTGAACTTAATAAACTTGTTAAATAATCATCATACCTTTCACCAGCTTCACCTTCGTTAGCCATAGCTGTAGCTATAATTTGAGCTTTTCTATTTTCTTCATTTTCAGAACCTCTAAAATCAAAATCAGCTTGGTCTCTTAGTTCTTGCCATAAAAATGCTTGAGATTGCATAGACATACCAAAAGCATTTTGTGCGTTCTGCATATTAATTTGATTTTGTGCAGCAGTATTAATTGTGTTTGCTTGTCTTCTCCACTGTACATTAGAAGCTTCAACAGCAGCAGCATTTTGTGCGTTCCAACTATTCCTTGCAAAGTCTTGTTGAGAATTAAACTGGTCTGTTTGAGTTGTAAGCTGTGCATTAAATTTATTAATATCTGCTTCTCTACCAGCTCTTCTAGCTTCTGCAGCATTTTCTTGGGTTGCATTAAACTGATTCATTGCATTAGACTGTGAAGCATTGTATTGATTCATTTGAGCATTCATGTTAGCCATAAACTGATTAGTTTGATTTTCACTAGCACTATTAAATTGTCTTGCAGCATTATCAGCAGACTGATTAGATAATAATCTTTGTTGTTCTTGTTGAGCTTTCATCATGTTAGCTTGTTGATTATTATTAAGATTAGTCATATCCATTTGTAAAAATGATTGAGCATTAGTAATAGCAAGTTTAGTTCTTTGGTCTGCTGTAGCCATGTCAAGTGAAGCCATAGCTGTAGCATTCTGCATAATAGCTTGTTGCTCTGCATTCATGTTTGTAACAGCTACTGTTTGCATAAATTTACTATTAGCTAACTCTGTTTGTTGAGCAGCACTAAACTTTGTCATATCCATGTTAGCTTGAACACTAGCACGTTGCATCGCAGTTTGTTGGTCAACATTAAGTTGAGCTACTCCCATTTGTTGAGCTAACTCACCATTACGTATATTGACTTGCATTTGTTTATTAAGATTTGCAAGTTCTGTTTGTTGAGCAGCACTAAGATTTTCTGAACCAGCTTGATTCATAGCTGACAAATTTGCAAGTTTCATTTGTTGGTCATTAGATAAATTAGCTAAATCCATTTGTTGTTTAAACCCAGCATTCTTAGATAAAAAATCTGCAGCATTTTGCATTTCTATCATTCTTTCTTGGTTTACTGCAGATTGATTAGCACCTTCAACATTAGCTTCTATTTGAAGCTCTGCCATATTTAACTGTTGCTCATTACCAAGATTCTGCATGTTCATCTGTTGTTGAGTTTGAACATTAGTTATTGAAGCTTGTTGTTGATTCTGCAAATTAGCCATTCTTGTTTGTTGCTTTTGTTGAGCAGTAGTCATTACAGCATCTTGTGTAAATTGACTTTGCATTGTTCTCATTTGCTGAGACATCTGTGCAGTTTGACTTGCAGCATCTTGACGATTTGCTAGGTTCTGCATTCTTAATTGTTGTTCTTGAGTAGCTTGTTGTAAGTTTGCTTGTTGTTCATTACTTAAGTTTTGAGCTGCTCTAGACTGAAGTGCTTGTGCATTACTTTGAGCCATTGGCATAGCTGATTGTATAATAGAGTTAAATAAAGCATCTCTACCCACAGTAGAAACACTTAAGCCTCTTTGAGCCATTTGAGCATTAATAGCATCTACAGCAGGTTTAGCCCACATAGGAACTTCACCATCTTCCATCCCACCTAATAAACTTTCCATCTGTGAAGATACTAAAGCTTCTGTAGGTAGTGCAGCAATAGCAGCATTAACTTCTACAGGATTTGTATCTACTTGAGCTTCTACAGTTGCAGGGTCTTCTACAATAGCAGCAGCTATGTCTTGAGGTATATTACCGACTTCAGCTACCATAGATGCAGCAGCACCTTTTGCAGCTTGTCCAGTTACTGCTCTTTGTTGTGCAGCTTCATAACCTACTGTTCCTATAATTTGAGCAGCTTGACCATCTGTAGCTGGAACACCTGTAATAGCTTCACGTGATTGTGCTTCAGCATCAGGTCCTTCTGATATATTAGCACCTACACCAACAACATCTTTAGCAAATGCACCTGAAGATAATATACCTTCTACATCTTTAGCTTTTGCAGCGTTTGCAATGCTTTCTGATATTCTTGCAGCTTCTGCTGGACCTGATAGTTCTGATATTTCTTGAACTTTAGCAACTGCATCAGGAGATAAATTTCCTATTGCAGCTTGAACATCAGGACTTGTAGATACTTGTGCAGCTACCATTTTAGCTGTTTCTATATCTTCTGGAGTTTGTGCAGTTTTAACTGCTCCTGTAGTAACTCCTTCTTTAGTAACTTGTTGTGCAGTAGTTGCTCCTACAGTAGTAGGGTCTGCCATTGTAGTTTCTTTTTGTGTTTGATATTTTAAAGGTCTACCAAATCTATCTACACCTACTCTTTGAGCTGCAGGTATTTTAGCAGCATCAGGAACATCACCAGTTGCAGAAGCTTCTATTTGTAATCCTGTTTCTCTTATTCTTTCTCTTCTAGCTGCATCAAAAGCTGGGTCTCCTTCTTGAGCTGTTGTTTCTCTCATAGCCTCATCACTTGCTGGTGTTTGTTTTGGAGGTAAAGGAGTTCTTTGTTCAAAGTCATCTCTGTCTCTTGGAGGCATCATCGGAGGAGGAGTTATTGGAGGTCTTTCAATTGGTCCACCTGCACCACCACCTATACCACCTATTGATGGTGGTTGAATTGGTTTATCAGTTGGAGGACCTTTAACTGGTCCACCGGGAAGAGGAACTGGTCCACCTACTTTTGGTCCACCCGGAGGAGCTACTGGCTTACCTTTTTTAGGAGGTAATCCCGGTCTTTCGTTGTCTTCAACAGTTCTAATACCGTCTCTAACTTTTTCACCTCTAGCATATCCTACTCTACCACCTTCACGATAGTCTGCTCTGCCACCAGTATAATATTTTTTCTTATATTTTTTCATAGTATTATATACCTATTTTACTTGACTTCAAAGAGTTTGTCAAGCTTTTCTCCGATTTTATCTATTCTATCCATGAGGATTCCCATGTCATCTTTAACTTCGTTTTTGGTTACATAC
>UEXN01002995.1_pt1 | contig 11354 bp, 8 predicted proteins | sample 1796711 | NCBI WGS metagenome assembly UEXN01 (sample SAMEA4772470, study PRJEB27181) | metagenome | reverse complement strand
CGCTGTATCTGATCGGCAATCCGGTCGGTACGGTTAAAGCCCTGCGGGCGACGATGACGGCTCATGGCTAACGGGGCACGCTCCTTACAGGAAGCGCGCCACCTCCTTCACTTCAAAGACTTCGATCTTGTCACCGGCTTTCACGTCGTTGTAGCTCTTCACAGCGATACCACACTCCATGCCGTTGCGTACTTCCTGGACATCGTCCTTGAAGCGACGCAGCGATTCGAGCTCGCCTTCGAAGACCACGACATCATCGCGCAACACGCGGATCGGACGATTGCGGTACAAGGTACCCTCGATGACCATACAGCCGGCAACGGCACCGAACTTGGAAGAACGGAACACGTCGCGAACCTGGGCGGTACCAAGGATCTCTTCGCGCTTCTCTGGTGCCAGCAGACCACTCATGGCCGACTTGACGTCGTCGATCAGTTCGTAGATCACGCTGTAGTAACGCAGATCCAAGCCTTCCTGTTCGCACAGTTTCTTGGCCTTCGAATCAGCACGGACGTTGAAGCCCAGCAGTACGCCTTCACTGGTCATGGCCAGATTGACGTCGGATTCGTTGATCGCACCTACGCCGGCAGATACCAGGTTCACCTTCACTTCATCGGTGCCCAGATCATGCAGGGCGCCAGTGAGCGCTTCCAGGGAGCCGCGTACATCGGTCTTGAGGACGATGTTGACGGTCTTGGTTTCTGCGCTGCCCATGTTCTCAAACAGGTTCTCCAGTTTGGAGGCCTGCTGACGCTTGAGTTTCAGGTCGCGATCACGCTCCTGACGGAATTCAGCCACTTCACGGGCCTTCTTCTCGTCGGGCACCACCTGCACCTGTTCACCTGCTTCCGGGGCACCATCCAGACCCAGTACTTCCACCGGGATGGAAGGACCGGCGGTTTTGATGGGCTTGCCGTTCTCGTCGACCATAGCTCGTACGCGGCCGAAGTGAGCGCCAGCCAGCAGCATGTCACCGATATTCAACTGACCCGCCTGGATCAGAATGGAAGCAACGGTACCGCGGCCTTTTTCAATACGCGATTCAATCACTACGCCAGTGGCAGAGCCCGTGGACGGTGCTTTCAGTTCCAGCAGCTCGGACTGCAGCAGGATGGCATCAAGCAGATCATCTACACCCTGCCCGGAATGTGCAGACACGTTGATGAACTGATATTCACCGCCCCACTCTTCCGGGATCACATCCTTGGTGGCCAGCTCATTGCGAACACGATCCGGGTCCGCCTGCTCTTTATCAATCTTGTTCACGGCGATGATGATCGGCGCACCGGACGCTTTGGCGTGGTCGATCGCCTCGGCGGTTTGCGGCATCACACCATCGTCAGCAGCAACCACGATCACCACGATATCCGTAGCCTTGGCACCGCGGGCACGCATGGCCGTAAAGGCTGCGTGGCCCGGAGTATCCAGGAAGGTGATCATGCCCTTCTCGTGCTCTACATGGTAGGCACCGATATGCTGAGTAATACCACCGGCTTCGCCGTCGGCAACCTTGGCCTTGCGGATGTAATCCAGCAGGGAGGTCTTGCCGTGATCCACGTGGCCCATAATGGTCACCACTGGAGCGCGATCATTCAGATCCCCCTCATCACGGTTAACAACCATGCCGGCCAGGTGATCTTCAAGAACTTCTTCCTGCCCTTTGCTGGCAACGGGCTTGTGACCCATTTCTTCTACCAGAAGGAATGCGGTCTCTTGATCAATAAACTGATTGACCGTCGCCATTTCACCCATCTTCATCATGGCCTTGATCAATTGCTTGGCCTTGATGTTCATGCGCTGGGCCAGATCGCCCACGGTAATGGTTTCCGGTACTTCGACTTCGTAGATTTTCTTCTCCGTCGGGGTTTTAAAGCCGTGCTGCTTATTCATGGAGCTCTTCATCTGGCCGTGAGCCACGCCAGCTGATTTCGGCTTGCGACGACGGCGGCGAGATTGGCGCTCTTCACGCTGATAGCTGGCTTCCTGCGCGGCAACAACAATGGAAGACCCTTTGTCTTCCTCTTCCTCAGGCTTTTTCTCTTCCTGATCGCCACGTTTTTCCAGCTCCGCCGCGATACGGGCCGCTTCTTCAGCGGTACGGCGAGCAGCTTCCTCTTCCGCTTTCTTGCGGGTTTCGGCTTCCTGTTTGCGCTTGGCTTCATCGGCTTCACGCTGCTTGCGTTCGGCTTCTTCGCGCTTGGCTTTTTCTTCAGCCGTTTCTGCCTTGGCAGGCTTTTTGGCGGCCGCTGTCTTCGGCACGGAGACACGCTTGGTCTTCTCTTCTGCCGCCTTTTCGCCTGCAGCCTTGCGCTCGGCTTCCGCACGGGCCTTGGCGTCTTCTTCTTTCTTGCTGGCCGCTTCTTCAGCCTGACGCTTGGCAACTTCTTCAGCCTGGCGCTGCTCTTCTTCCGCCAGACGCGCAGCCTCTTCGGCCGCCTTGCGTTCGGCTTCCTCGCGTTCCTGCTCTTCAAGCGTCTCGCGCTTCACGTAGGTGCGCTTCTTGCGCACTTCCACGTTTACGGTCTTCGATTTGCCCGCCGCACCGGTAGTCTTGATGGTGCTGGTGGACTTGCGCTTGAGGGTAATCTTCTTGGCTTCGGTATCCGCGGCACCATGGGACTTGCGCAGATGAGCCAGCAGCTGCTGCTTCTGCTCATCGGAGACCACTTCGCTGGCATCGCCATGGGGTAATCCGGCGTCTTTCATCTGCATAAGCAGCTTCTCGACGGGAGTCCCTACGATGTCGGCCAGTTTCTTTACGGTCGTTTCTGCCATGTCAGCAACACTCTCCTGTCCGTCTCTAGCAGGCTATTGAAAATAGCCTGGGCCATTGCCCTTTGGGCGAATGACCGCACTGCCCGGCACATTCCGGTCAGCGCATTGTGTGCTTATCTTTGCGGACCGTACCGCGAAGATAGCTTGAAAAGCACCTTGTGGCCTTTTCAACACCCTGCTGTTGGTGCCCGCGTCTAATCCGCCAGAACTAATAAAGGCTGTCAGGCTCCGGCTTCGCCTTCATCGGCGAACCAGGGAGCCCGGGCTGTCATGATCAACTCGGCGGCACGCTCTTCGCTCATGCCACTGATTTCCATCAGATCATCCACCGCCTGTTCGGCCAGGTCTTCCATAGTGGCGATGCCACGGGACGCCAGCTCCACCGCCAGGTCACGATCCATGCCATCCATGTTGAGAAGATCTTCAGCAGGCTCGGCCAGTTCAAATCTCTCTTCGGATACCAGTGCTTTGGTCAGCAGGACATCCTTGGCACGCTGACGCAGTGCTTCGACAATATCTTCATCGAAACCGTCGATAGCGAGCATCTCTTCTTCAGGCACATAGGCCACTTCTTCCAGGGTGGTAAAGCCTTCATCCACCAGAATGCCGGCCACATCCTCATCCACGTCCAGTTCTTTCATGAACGTTTCCAGGGCCTGGGCGGCTTCCTCTTCCTGCTTGTTCTGGGCATCGTCAAGAGTCATGACGTTGAGTTCCCAGCCAGTCAGCTCAGAGGCCAGACGGATATTCTGACCACTGCGACCAATGGCCTGGGCCAGGGCGGATTCATCTTCCACCGCAATATCCATGGAATGGCTTTCTTCATCCATTACGATGGAAGCCACTTCCGCCGGCTGCATGGCATTGATCACCAGTTGCGCCGGGTTGTCGTCCCACAGGACGATATCAATACGTTCACCGGCCAGCTCGTTGGAAACGGCCTGGACGCGAGCACCGCGCATACCGACACAAGCGCCAACCGGATCAATACGCTGGTCGTTGCTTTTCACGGCGATCTTGGCGCGCGAGCCGGGATCACGGGCTGCGCCCTTGATCTCGATCAGCTCTTCACCGATTTCCGGCACTTCAATCTTGAACAGCTCAACCAGCATGTCCGGGCAGGCACGGCTTGCAAACAGCTGTGGGCCACGATTTTCTTCGTTCACGCCCAGCAAGTAAGCGCGAATCCGGTCATTCTGACGCACCGCTTCGCGGGGAATCATGTGCTCACGGGTGATCAGCGCTTCCGCGTTGCCGCCCAGATCCAGAACGATGGAATCCCGGCTGGCTTTCTTGACGATGCCGCTGATCAGCTCACCAATGCGATCACGATATTCTTCGATGATCTGGCGACGCTCGGCTTCGCGCACTTTCTGCACGATGACCTGCTTGGCTGTCTGGGCACCGATACGACCAAAGGCTTCGGATTCGATTTCCTCTTCCCAGGTGTCGCCGATCTGCAGCGACGTATCCTGTTCATGGGCTTCATCGAGGGTCAGCTGCTTACCGAATTCGTAAAGCTCTTCATCGGGCACCACGTGCCATACGCGGAAGGTGCGAGAATCGCCGGATACCCGGTCGATATCCACGCGAATTTCCACGTCTTCTTCCTTAAAGCGTTTTTTGGTAGCGGCCGCCAGAGCAAGCTCGATGGCCTCGAAAATCACGTCACGGCTGACGCCTTTTTCGTTTGATACGGTTTCCGCTACCAGCAGGATCTCTTTGTTCATGGCCAGGCCTTTACAAAGACAAAGTTCTTCAGGGCGTGCTCAGTCGAAGCGAGGCTGCAACCGGGCACGATCTACCTGACTGTAAGGAATACGCAGGGTGTCGCCATCAAGCTCCACCACCAGCGTTTCGCCATCCACGGCCACAATGGCCGCCGTCATTTTACGCTTGCCAGACACCGGCGCCAGCAACTTCAGCTGAACGTCTTCACCGATGTAGTCGGCATATTGCGCAATATCAAACATGGGCCGATCCATGCCCGGCGAGGACACTTCCAGGTTATATTCGCCGGGAATTGGATCTTCCACATCCAGCACGCCGCTGACTTCGTGACTCACCGCCGCGCAATTATCTACCGAAATACCGTCTTCATGGTCGATATACACACGCAAAACAGCCCCGCGCCCCTGGATATGTTCAATACCCCAAAGCACGAAGCCCAAGTCTTCAACGACCGGAGCCAGCAGCTCCGTTAATTGTTCTACGCGTTTCGACATGTCCTTTCCGACAGTACAAACAAAAAATGGGCCTGGGGACATTACAGTGACTGCAAGGAAGCCATGCAATCGACCGCACATCCACCGCCCATTCCACTGCTGCGGATAACAAAAGGCCCCTGCTAGAGGGGCCTTTTGTCCGCTTTGAACCAGCCTTGACTGATTCCTCTAAGTGGTAGCGGGGGCAGGATTTGAACCTACGACCTTCGGGTTATGAGCCCGACGAGCTACCAGACTGCTCCACCCCGCAATAAAATCGTTGAACCTTTAGCGCCCCTCGGCACTCGATTTACATTCTGGTGAGTGTAAATCTTTTCGGTTCCAGCTGGTTGAATCTTGCTAATCCAAGCGTTCAACCCGCCTCAAATATCGAGCGCAAATAGTACTTAGAGGCGCTCACTCTGTCAAGGCAATCGCGAAAAAAACATTTACTTTTCGCTGCCTTAGCACGACCGGGAGCGAACTCCAGACTGCGCCCGCAAACACCATGGCATCTGCGCTGCCGGGACTGCTCTCTGCTGCTCGTCGCCGCAGAAATCAACCGGAAAGCGCCACAAAAAAACCACGTTGCGCCATGCCATGGAGCGATGAAAAACCACTTTCATCGCGCCCGATCGGAGAGTTAGCACCACCAGACCGGGTTACACCGAGATCCGCCAGCGGATCTCATTTCCAAATTGGTGCCGAAGGCCGGACTTGAACCGGCACGAGCGAAGCTCACTACCCCCTCAAGATAGCGTGTCTACCAATTCCACCACTTCGGCAAAGAACGCTTTCGTTACTGCTCCGACTGAGGCACTTCAGCCGGGGCCGGGGATTCTACCCCAGCTTGCGGCACATCTGAAACCTCTTTTTGTGCCTGAGCATCATCGGATGCAACCGGCACTTCAGACATGGTCGCTGGCACGTCGGAATCCGCCGGAGCAGCCGGCACATCATCTTCCTGCTGCTCGAGGGTTTCCAGTTCCGGCAGGAAACTGCGCACGCCCTCAGCTTCCTGACGAGCCATCCAGGCCAGTCCCATGCTGGTGATGAAGAACACCACCGCCAGCATCGCCGTGGCGCGAGTCAGAAAGTTAGCCGACCCGGCACTGCCAAATACAGTCTGGGAACCGCCACCACCGAAAGAAGCGCCGGCATCGGCACCCTTACCGTGCTGGATCAGCACCAGCCCAATCAGGCCAAGGGCCGCCAGCACATGCACTACATGAACAACAATATCCATAATGACTCTATTATTCCGCCGCCTGACAGATAGCAATAAAACTGTCGGCTGTTAACGATGCCCCGCCTATCAGACCCCCATCGATGTCTGACTGGGCAAACAGAAGGGCGGCATTATCCGCCTTTACACTGCCGCCGTAAAGCAAGCACAGCGATTCAGCGATATCCTTATCGTTTTGGGCCAGAGACTTCCGCAGGGAAGCATGTACTTCCTGGGCCTGTTCCGGGCTGGCGGTTCTGCCGGTGCCGATAGCCCATACCGGCTCATACGCCACTACCGCTCTGTCGAAAGCGGCAATACCCACCGCATCCACGACGGCCTGCAGCTGCCCGCACACCACGGCTTCGGTATCACCAGCCTCACGCTCTTCAAGGGTTTCACCCACACAGAGGATTGGCACAAGGCCGGCAGCCTGAGCCCGGGAAAACTTGGCGGCGATCAGCGCATCAGTCTCTTCATACAGCGCGCGACGCTCGGAGTGGCCAATAATCACGTAGCCACAACCCACCTCCGCCAGCATCGGAGCGGACACCTCCCCGGTGAAAGCACCATCATCCTGATCGCTCAGATTCTGCCCGCCCACACCAATGGTCGCCGGCAGAACGGATCTCGCCGCTGCCAGATAAGGATAAGGCGGACAGATCACCACCTCCGCCGCACCGTCATAGCCAGCCAAAACTTGCGCCATCTCGGCTAGCAAATCCTGCCGTCCGTTCATTTTCCAGTTACCGGCAACCAGCGGTGTTCTTGATTTCATCTGTTATTCCTTGGATATAAAAATGCCTGACGCCTGACGGAGTATGACGTTTGCCATCCCCACGTCCGGCGCCAGGCAGCCAGCGTTATCAGGCAATCGCCTTTTCCACCACATCGGCCAGTTCCCGGCACAGGCTAGACACCTGATCCGCATCCTTGCCCTCGATCATCACCCGCACCAGTGGCTCGGTACCGGAGGGCCGCAGCAGAATCCGGCCATTGCCGCCCAGCTTGTCTTCCACGTCTGCCATGGCAGCCTTCACTTCTGCCTTATCCATAAAACCGTCACGGCTGGAGCCGCGCACATTGATCATGGTCTGCGGCAACAACGCTACATCCGCCACTGCATCCGCCAGACTCTGGTCACGGCGGGATAGCGCCGCCAGCACCTGCAGGGCAGAGACTGTGCCATCGCCGGTAGAGGTACAATCGAGACAGACCAGATGGCCTGAGGATTCGCCGCCGATCAGCCAGCCACGTTGATCGAGCTGCTCCATCACATAGCGGTCACCCACCTTGGCGCGAACGAACTCGATACCCTGCGCCTGCAGTGCCAGCTCCAAACCGAAGTTAGACATCAGGGTGCCGACCACACCGGGCATGTCCGCCCCGCTTTCCTTGCGATCCCGGGCCACCACGAACAGCAGCTGGTCACCATCCACCAGCTTGCCAGTATGATCGACCATGATCAGCCGGTCCGCATCACCGTCCAGGGCAACCCCCAGATCCGCCTTTTCGTCCAGTACTCGCTGCTGCAGCTTTTCCGGATGGGTGGAACCACAATCACGGTTGATATTGAAACCGTCCGGAGTATTGGCCATGGCCACCACTTCGGCCCCCAGCTCCTCGAACACATCCGGCGCGATGTGGTACGCCGCGCCGTTGGCGGTATCGACCACGATCTTCATGCCACTCAGATTCAGACCCGGCACGGTGCTCTTGCAGAATTCGATATAACGGCCACGGGCATCATCGATGCGACGTACCTTGCCGATCTGGTCAGTGGCGACCACGGACATGTCTTCGTCCAGCAGGCGCTCGATTTCCAGCTCAATCTCATCATTGAGCTTGCGCCCATCCGCCCCGAAGAATTTGATGCCATTATCGGTATAGGCATTATGAGAAGCGGAAATAACGATCCCGGCCTGGGCCGACAGAGTGCGGGTCAGGTAGGCAATACCCGGTGTTGGCAGGGGCCCGAGCAGGCGCACATCGACACCGGCGGCAGAAATGCCGGCCTCCAGGGCCGATTCAAACATGTAGCCGGAGATACGGGTGTCTTTGCCGATCAGAATCTTGCTGCCACCATGGGCGGCAAGCACCTTGCCGGCCGCCCAGCCCAGCTTGAGCACGAAATCCGGGGTAATGGGGAATTCCCCCACCGTGCCTCGCACGCCATCCGTCCCGAAATACTTACGCGCCATGACTACTCCTTGTGCGGTTATTTTATACGATGACTGTCGCCTGACTGCCTCACGGCGTGGGCGAAACGCACCACATCCACGGTTTCCCTCACATCATGGGCACGGACAATCTTTGCTCCGCGTTCAATACAGATGGCCGCCGCCGCCAGACTGGCCGGCAATCGCTCACTCACGTCCCGGTCCAGCAGCTTGCCAAACAAGGACTTGCGCGAAATACCAATCAGGACCGGCAGCGCCAGTTCCTGCAACGCGGCCATTTCATTCATTAAGGTAAGATTGTGCGCCACGGTCTTGGCAAAGCCAAAGCCCGGATCGACAAGAAGTCGCTCACGGGGAATGCCCACCTGCTTGCAGACGGCGACACGCTGACGCAGAAAATCGATCACGTCGGCGGTAACATCCCCATAACGGGGATCATCCTGCATGTTGCCGGGCTCACCCAGCATATGCATCAGACAGACCGGTAATTCGCTGGCTGCCGCAGCCTCCAGCGCGCCGGGGCGGCGCAGGGCGCGCACATCATTGATCATGCCGGCACCGGCAGCAGCAGCATCACGGATCACTGCCCCAGTGCTGGTATCCACGGACACCAGGGCGCCGAGCTCACCCGTCAGCGCCTCCACCACCGGGACCACCCGGTCCAGCTCCTGCTGTTCGGAAACCGGCGCTGCGCCGGGGCGTGTAGACTCGCCACCCACATCAATGATGGCCGCCCCGTCCACCAGCATCTGCTCGGCCTGGCGAAGGGCGGCATCCCGCTCGGTAAAGCGGCCACCATCGGAAAAGGAGTCGGGGGTTACGTTGAGTATCCCCATAACGACAGGCGCGGACAGGTTTAGTGTCCGCGCCCCACAGGTCAGCGTTTCAATCATGGATCAGAGGGATCAATGGGTATTGGCGGGTCCGCCGATGGCATCATCGCCCGGCTCCTTGTCACCGCTGGCAGCGGTACCATTCCCTGGCCCCTGATCACGCCAGTCTTTCGGCGGGCGCGGCTTATGGCCGGTCATAATGTCCTCGATCTGGTTGGCGTCGATGGTTTCGTACTGCATCAACGCTTCCGCCATCAGATCCAGCTTGTCGCGATTGTCCTCAAGAATCTGCTTGGCACGGCCATAGCAGCTGTCGATGATCGCCCGCACTTCACGGTCAATTTCTTCGGCGGTCTGCTCAGACATGCTCTTGCGCTGGGACATCTGTTTGCCCAGGAAGACCTCACCCTCTTCTTCCTCGTAGGCCAGCGGCCCCAGCTTCTCGCTCAGACCCCACTTGGTCACCATGGCACGAGCCAGCTTGGTAGCACGCTCGATATCATTGGAGGCACCAGTGGTCACGCCATCAAAGCCCAACGTCATTTCCTCCGCCAGACGCCCGCCGTAGAGCGAACAGATGGAGGATTCCAGACCGCGCTTGGACTGGGAATATCGATCTTCTTCCGGCAAATACATGGTCACACCCAGCGCACGACCGCGCGGAATGATGCTCACCTTGTAGACCGGGTCATGCTCGGGCACCAGACGGCCAACAATGGCGTGACCCGCCTCGTGATAAGCCGTGTTCAGCTTCTCTTTCTCGCTCATCACCATGGAGCGACGTTCCGCGCCCATGAGGATCTTGTCCTTGGCTTTCTCGAACTCCTCCATGGACACCATGCGCTTGTTGGCACGGGCAGCAAACAGCGCCGCTTCGTTGACCAGATTGGCCAGATCGGCACCGGAGAAACCGGGTGTGCCGCGGGCAATCACGCTGGGATCCACGTCTTCGGAGATTGGCACCTGGCGCATGTGAACCTTGAGGACGTGCTCGCGACCACGGATATCCGGCAATGGCACCGTTACCTGGCGGTCGAAACGGCCCGGGCGCAGCAGCGCCGGATCCAGCACGTCGGGGCGGTTGGTGGCAGCGATGACGATGATGCCTTCATTGCCATCAAACCCGTCCATTTCCACCAACAGCTGGTTCAAGGTTTGTTCACGCTCATCGTGGCCGCCACCGACACCGGCGCCACGGGAACGGCCCACCGCATCAATCTCATCGATGAAGATGATGCAGGGAGAATGCTTCTTGGCCTGCTCGAACATGTCACGGACACGGCTGGCACCAACACCCACAAACATTTCCACAAAGTCAGAGCCGGAAATGCTGAAGAAAGGCACCTTCGCCTCCCCCGCAATGGCCTTGGCCAGCAGGGTTTTACCTGTACCGGGCGAACCGACCATCAGCACGCCGCGGGGAATCTTGCCGCCCAGGCGCTGAAATTTCGCCGGATCACGCAGAAACTCGACCAGCTCCTGCACTTCTTCCTTGGCTTCTTCCACCCCTGCCACATCGGCAAAGGTGGTCTTGATCTGGTCTTCGCCGAGCAGCTTGGCCTTGGACTTGCCGAAGGTCATGGGACCGCCGCCGCCTTTACCACCACCCTGCATCTGGCGCATGAAGAAGATGAAGATCGCCAGAATAATCAGGATCGGCAGTACCGACAGGAACAACTGCATCAGGAAGCCCTGACGCTCGGGCTCCACACCTACCACATTCACCTTGTTCTGGATCAGCGTAGGCATCAGGTTGGTATCCAGTGTCGGCGGTTTCACCGTCTTGAACTGGCTGCCATCCTTATAGGTGCCAGTGATCGCGCTTTCGCCGATCTTGGCTTCCTGCACGTCACCACTCTCTACCCGAGAAATAAAATCCGAGTAGGGGATACTGGTTGAAGCAGGCTGAGTGCTGATGCTGGATGCCACCACGTAAAGTACGCCGGCAATAACCAGCCACAGCACAATATTCTTGGTCATGTCGTTCAAGGGAGACCTCGATCAATTCCGGGCGCTTCACGCGCACACTAACGAACTTACACCTTACACCATTTGCCGAACCCTGCGTAATGCCGGTTCGGACAGCAAAAGCGCCATTTCACGGCTTTTTTACAGCTCATTTCAGACCACTGGCCAG
>UEXN01002979.1_pt1 | contig 11400 bp, 9 predicted proteins | sample 1796711 | NCBI WGS metagenome assembly UEXN01 (sample SAMEA4772470, study PRJEB27181) | metagenome | reverse complement strand
GGGTCTTTTTTCATTTGCCCTTTGTTGCGAGGACAAAGTACGTTATGGTGCGGCAGGCCGGGCTCCTTCCTCCCAGGAAGCCTAGAGCCACTGACGCATCGCAAAACAACTCCTCCTAGATTTGCGGTGCGTCTTTTTTTCGAGAGTCAATTGAAAGTTTCGAGGATCGGTGTTATTGTATCGTGAACCACGGACCTTGGAGCGTATTCATATGGCATTTAGACCGTCGAAAAGGCCTTCTTCTTCTTCTGCTACGAGGCGTGAGCAGCGCAAGGCTTCTGGGAATGCGGCATTAGCGGCGGGCAGGATTATTTCTGCTTTGATGGAAGACGCAGTAACATGAGTATTTTTAATAAAGGCTACAATATATCGGACATGTACGATGCGTTTGGAACGAAAGTGGGTGATAAAAGCACTCCGTTCATAGCTGACACTGCGTTTGCTCCAAAGTATACCCGAACCCCCGAATCAAGAGCCAACTTGAAGGCTGGTTTAGAAAAAAGCTTTTACGGAGGTGGCTCAGAAGACTCTCCGATTACTTCATCTGGAGTGAGGTTACCACCTCGACCTTTACCGCAAGGAAGAGTTCAGTTCACACCTTTTGATACACCCCAACCTCAGTACCGGTATGGGAAGGGCGATGCTAGTCAGATGGGAGATAGCTTATTCCAAGGGGTTGGTCGAATCTTTAAGGACCGGGACAAGCCCGGTTATTTTGCAAACAGAAAAGTACCGTCTTACTTTAAGCCTGTAACCAACGCCTTATCTACAGCGTTCCCTTATGCGGTTCCTGCGGCGGATACTACGTTAAAGATGTTGCAGTCGGGACTTATGAGTAGTCTTGGACTAGCTTCAAAAGCTACTGGACTTGGAGGGGATTTAACTGCCGATGCGTTGTATAGGCTCGGTATTTTGGATTTGAATACTGCACAAAAGTTTGGCGAGCGTCTAGGTGTGGCTCCGTTTGCTGCTGGAGAGGCCTATGGGGGACAATTGAGCGGGATAAACGCGTTGTCGGCAAAAGCGTTAAGGTCAGGTTACAAAGCAAAAGATTTTGTTGATGGTAAAAAACCTCTGACTTTGAAGGAGTTTAGGGCTAAGTATCCTGACTATAGAAGCTCAACTACGCTTAAGACCCCTGAAGGAAGTGTATTCCAAACTGTGGATTATCCAAACCTTTTGTCAGCGAGTGAGATAAAAAAGGTAACTGACGCGCAGAGAATGGTGGATAGTCTCCGGAAAAACCTTTTGCTACCACCGAGTGAGATAAATGCACGGATCAAGGCAAGATTTAAAAATGTCACTGTTGACTATGAGACCATGAAAGCTGGAATAGCTAAACCCATACCCACAGGTACGGTAGATGAGCTCGACTTTTTAAAGTCGGAATTAAATCTTATCCCATCTAAGTCCTCCGCACCGTATATAGAGATACAAGAACTTATGAGCAGGCAAAAAGAGTTGATAAAAAAGGCTACGATTAGAGAACGATTTCGTTTAAACACTGACAAAGAAGTTAACGAGTTAGCAGACATCTACATAAAGCTAGAGGAACTCAACGAGGCAGTGGATGACGCTGACGCAATATACAAGTTCGACAACAACCTTCCACAGGATAGGGGTTATAAGAGCGAATTCAGTAGGACAAAGGATGTAGATGTTCAGGACTTCTTATCTAAGAACCAGAGTAAAACTATCGAAAAAGCTTTCCCTAAAACTAAGATAGCTTTAGATGTTTCGAAAAGCGAAGAGTTACAAAAAGCTATGGAGAGTGTGGGTAAACGAATTGAGGTGATGAAAGGAGAGGTGAAGAGACTGAAGGAAGCTAATTTCGTTGTTGATGAGTTCGGCGATATCGTACCTAATCCGAGCAAAGCTCTTACAGCAACCCAAAAAATTGATTTAAAAAAGGCAGAAGCAGAACTGGCAAGACTGGAAGATCTTCAGATTCCTAGCTCCCAATTTGCTTCGCCCTTGTCTCGAGCAAAGATAAGCGTTGAGGCCGGCAGGCCGCGTAGTGAAGCGGGTTCATTTTTACCGGGTGGAAGTATCACATTAAACGAACGGCGGTTTGCGGGAACGGTAGAAGCTTTAAACAATAGACTAAGAAACAAAGAAATCACTAGAAAAACGTATAATAAACAGTTACAAGAAGCGTTTGAAGAAATGAATAACACAGTGATACATGAAGCGGGACATTCTACATCGTTTGATACTAAGGCTTTTGCATTAGGAGAAGGTAGCAATCTAGCTTCAGATACCGTTAAGAAAATTTATGGTACATTCGGTCCACGAGCAGACTTGATGAGGAGTCGTTCTAATGTTTATCTTGGAACTCCTAAGACTCTTACAGGCGTTAAAAAGACTAGAGATCCAATTGAAGAACGATTACTTGAGAGATTAACGACGGAGTACTACAAGGCTGTGGATAACCTTGATGACGTGCCTCCACCACAAATATACGGTAGTTCTTCAGATTACCTTGGTTATTTCAACCAGGGCGGAGAGAGGTCGGCTAGAGCTTTTGGTGAAACTCCTAAGATTATACAAAAAAATCTTAACCGAGAAAAGAAAAGTGCTATTGAAACAATAGAAACCAATATCAAAAGTCTTGAAAATAATGAAAAACCTGATTTTGATATGGGATATCTGTCTGTAAAAGAGGCAATATCGTTGTTAAAGAAAGAAAAAAAGAGATTAAAAGAGACGGATCTACAGTCAGAGAACAGTGATTTTTCGAGAGCATTGAACTTTAAAAGAAGAACTACTACGAACAACAAATCCAGACCGCTGATAGAAGAAGCCTTGGACTTTCATCGCCGCAATCCGGGGATGGATATAAACAAGGTTGTCGAAGAAGTTTTATATGGCGACCCCTTCCCTGGTTCGTTGAATCCATTTGCCTATGTCAGCCCTTGAGGGACATTTTGGGGGACACGTTAGAATTATGGACGACGATAGAGCCATATAAGAGTTACAAGAGTGAGACAATTGGATGGAGGTTGTTGCCGGCGATAGACAATGATCAAATAAAAGTATATTATAGGGATGAGAAATGTATTGGGTTTGTAACGTGGGCTTGGTTCACTAAAAAAGAGTTTGATACCTTAGAGTTTAATGGTACTGAAGTATTTAAGAGGAACGAGGGTGATCTTTTGTATGTAGTTGATTTAATTATACCTCACGCATCTGCGGATGTTTTTAATATTGTGAGAGATATGCGAAGGCATTTATCGGAGAAGCACCCTGACAAGCCGATGGCTTTTGCACATCGGACGGGTTCCAAGAAACAATGGGCGAATAGGAGCATTTAACATGGGTGCAGGCAATCAAGGTGGCAGCTCTAGTGCAGAAGACGGCGAAATTAGAAAAGCTTTCTCTGCGGATCCAAACGCAACGGCGAAAGATGCCAGAGATTATTTTAGAGACAGAGATTCTGGAAAGCTTGCGGCGAGGAGCTACTTAGACAGTAGACCTACGGACAGAACGATGTCAGATGGTTCTCCAATGGATGACACGTTTGCGGAAATAATCGATGGCAGATTAGGCAATATAGGCGTTACGAGAAACGACACAAGTTTTGTTAATGCAGATGGAGAGTCTGTTGGATCAATCAACAGTGCTGGTAACTTTTCTGGTAATAGAGATGTAATTGCTGCGTTGCGAGGTACGCCATCTTTAAGCGACATGCGCCAAGCTGCGAGTCGCGAGGCTAAATATGGCCCTGGTTCGAGGGCCGCGCAAGAAGGAGATATAAACACGTCTTTGTTGGATCTTGTGGATTATGCTGAAGACGGCACGGTTCAAGGCATGGGTCCTAATAGATTTATGGATGAGAGGGGCAGGGGTCAATTGGTTTATGATCCAAGTGCCGTGATCCCCGGTCTTCCTTATCTTCAGGATCCACAGAACGATGTTTTTGTTCCGCAGTATGATCCTTCGAGGGAGAGTATGGCGGGCCGCGCACTTCAGGGTGTGACGAACTATATTGGTGACGGTGGCATGATGGGTGCTGTGACCAGAGGTTTGGGTGGTTTATCGGATCGTATGAGTGGCGGTGTTGCGGAAGATCTTAATCCAGGAAACTTTAGTCCTATGCGTCCGGTGCTACGTCCGACTGATGGTAGTACTACAGAAAACAATGGTATAACGAGTGCTGGCATAAGGAATGCTATTATGGGCGGAGCGGGCTCCGTGAACAAATTGACCAGTGACCAACTACGAAATCTTCCTACTTACGCTGGCGGTTATACTGGTTCTGGTGCTAACAACCCCTTCTTGAGTGCAGACCAAAGAGGGGTGCCGAATCAGTTTAACGCGCAGGGGGTCCAAGTTCCATTTGATGGTGGTAATAGAATAGATGTGCCTTTAGGAATAGGAACCCTCCCCGGAAAAAAGACCTTATCTGAACTGGCTAAAACGGAGCCCGTAATTTCGGCAGGGTTTTCGGGGTTCAACACAACCATGGGTAAACCAAGACCTTTTTCAAATACTACCAATCAATTCGATCCACAACAAAGAATTATAGATGATGCGTTAGCTCCACTTGGAGATCGCGTCAGTATGTATGAAGATGATCCATCTATAGCGTTTGGCTTTGGCGGCGAACCTTTTGATTTATCGGAGGGTGCGGAGTCAATTAGCTCAGTTTCTCCTAATGCTGACATGATAACGGGTCGTCCAACCTTCGCTTTTCAAGACGAGTTCGATGCAGATCAAACAAATAGACAACCTCCTCAAGCTGTTCTTCCTCAAGTTTCAAGCTTTAGACCTACGTTTGATGTAGAGAATCAACAGAGAACAGGTAGGGAAGATTCTTTTGGGAGAGGTCAATCGTTAGGATACTCACTTCCACCTACCTCAGACGATAGAAACATTGTTCCAGATCGTATACGCGAGACGGCATTAGAAAACCAAGCTTTAAGAGAAAAGGGTAGGAGAGAAGGTACGAGTATAGACTTGTTGGAAAGAGACTATTCAGGAATAGATGACGTAAACTCTAACCTATATGATGATCGTTTTGAGAGAGAAGAATCAAAGATGTTTGATTTTAACAATGAGTTACAAGAAACCATTGCAGAGTATAACAAGCGCAAAGAAAACCAACAAAGAGCAAACAGGGAGGCTTCTCTTGGGGGCGCGGATCAAGGTGTTTTACCTCAATCGGTAGCTCCTTACGGTGGACAAGAGTTTAACGAATTAGAAAGACTCACGGATAACGCAAGAGCGAAGAGACTTGGTAAGTTAGGCACTGCTACAGGTTTTGAGAACAACATGCCGTTAGAACAAGAAGGACCTCTTGTAGAAAGAGACTCTAGGATCCGAGATGCGATGGCACCGGATGGTTTAGACGACAACATGTACAATGATGGCTCTGAGATATTTGACTTAAGTGAGACATATGATCCATCGGGTGGCGGTTTTACAGGTGGCGGTGGTGGCGGTAGTTTCACTGGATGTCCTGAAGGTTATGAACCAATGACACTAGAAAACGGAGAAACAGTTTGTGTTCCTATTGAGGAAGAGGTGATTGAAGAAGAAGTGGAGGAGGTAACTCCGGTTACTCCAACAGTTCGGCCTACTATGGGTCCTTCTGCATACACGCCTCAAGCGGTTTCTCCAATTCGCCCGTATACGTTACAACCTGGTGAACAAGGGGTTGGTAGTTTGGCAGATGTTCTTCAGCTTCAAAATTATCCAAATATAGTCTAATGGATCTACAAGCTCTTCCCGAAGAGGCGTTAAAAGAAATACTAAGCCTCACCGAAGCTAAGAAACGCTTAGATATTAGGGACGAGGCGCAAGAACATTTCATGCCGTTTGCACATCATGTGTACGAGAACTTCATTGAAGGGCGGCATCACCGGATTATTGCAGAAAAACTAGAGCAAGTGGCGCAAGGTAAGCTAAAAAGGCTTATTATTAACATGCCACCTCGTCATTCTAAGTCTGAGTTTGCCTCCTATCTCATGCCAGCATGGTTCTTGGGCCGTAATCCCAAGCTTAAAATCATTCAGGCTACGCATAATACGGAGCTTGCTGTACGTTTTGGTAGGAAAGTGCGAGATTTAATAGACGATCCGCAATATAAGGAGGTTTTTCCTGACACGCACCTTAAAGAAGACAACAAAGGTGCAGGAAAATGGCAAACAAGTGCTGGTGGAGAGTACTTTGCGGCGGGTGTAGGTGCTGCGGTAACGGGTCGTGGTGCGGATTTGTTTGTTATTGATGACCCACACTCGGAGCAAGACGCTTTAAGCGAGACTGCATTCGATCATGCGTATGAATGGTACACTTCTGGTCCTCGACAGCGTCTTCAACCGGGTGGATCCATCATAATTGTTATGACTAGGTGGGGAAAGAAGGACTTAACGGGTAGATTACTGGCTGCACAGGGGTCAGATGTGATGTCTGATCAGTGGGAAGTGGTGGAGTTTCCAGCTATTTTGCCCTCAGACAAGGCATTATGGCCTGAATTCTGGGAAAAAGACGCATTATTGTCTATTAAGGCCTCTCTTCCAGTAGCTAAATGGTCAGCGCAATGGCAGCAACAACCGACCACATCAGAGGGTGCAATCGTTAAAAGAGAGTGGTGGCAGCCTTGGGAGAAGGAGAAAATACCCCCTTTAACGTATATTTTACAGGCATATGACACAGCATTTTCAAAAAAAGAAACTGCGGACTATTCAGCGATCACAACTTGGGGTATATTTAACCCAGAAGAAGGTGGACCAGACAACATAATTCTACTGGATGCCAAGCGAGGGCGTTGGAATTTTCCAGAACTAAAGGAAGTTGCGTTTGATGAGCATGAGTATTGGGAACCAGACATGGTATTGATTGAAGCGAAAGCTACTGGTACTCCTTTGATACAAGAGTTGCGGCTTCGGGGCATTCCAGCGTTGGGATTTGCGCCTGGAAGAGGCACGGATAAAATAACTCGTATGCACATGGTTGCGCCAATGTTCGAAGCTGGTGTAGTATGGGCACCAACGGACAAGAAGTTTACGGACGAAGTAATAGAAGAGGTTGCGTCATTTCCTAATGGTGATCATGATGACTTTTGTGATAGTATGACGTTAGCTATAATGAGATTCCGACAAGGGGGATTTGTTTCTCTTGAAGGAGAAGACATAGAAGAAGATTATTACCCTCAGAAAAGGGAGTACTACTGATGGCACTACCACCACAACCAATGGGATCAATTGTAGATTCAGGCCTTATGCAAGGTGGACCACAAGAAGAAATGTTGGGACAAGAAATTGAAGTAATGGCACCGGAAGAGTTTGAAGGTGGGGCAGAAGTTATCCCAGACGGAGAAGGTGGTGCTATAGTTCAAGCCATTGCAGAAGCAACGGGCATGGACATAAACGATATGATTGAGCATGACTCTAATCTAGCTGAGTATTTAGACGAAGAGGTTCTTACAGAAATTTCTATGGATCTCAGGGCATCGTTTGAAGATGACTTACAATCAAGAGATGCTTGGGAAGAAACGTATACTAAAGGTTTAGATCTATTGGGTGTTGGGAGCACTGATCGTTCTGTTCCGTTTGAAGGAGCTTCTGGAGTAACACATCCGTTAATCGCTGAGTCGGTAACTCAGTTCCAAGCACAAGCGTATAAGGAATTACTGCCTTCTGGTGGTCCTGTTAAGACGAAAGTCATTGGTGTTGCAAATCCAGAGACCGAGGGTCAAGCTACTCGTGTCAAGAACTTTATGAATTATTTGATTATGGAGAAGATGGAAGAGTTTGATCCAGACATGGATCAGATGTTGTTTTATTTACCGTTATCAGGTTCTACGTTTAAGAAAGTTTACTATGACGAGGCCAAAGGTCGTCCTGTATCTAAGTTTGTTGCAGCGCAAGATGTAGTGGTTCCATACACTGCTACTGATTTGGTCACCGCACCACGGATATCACATGTTTTAAAGATGACAGACAATGAAGTTAGAAAACTTCAAGTTAGCGGTATATATCGAGACATTGAGCTAGGAGATCCTGGTGATACTGAGGAAGACACTGTTGAGCAGAAGGTAGATGAGCTTCAAGGGATTTCAAGGACATATAAGGACGAACTGAGAAACATTTTAGAAATACACTCTGTTATGGAGATAGAGGGTTTTGAAGACAAAGACGAGCAAGGAGAGCTCACAGGGATAAAACTTCCATACATCGTAACGATAGATAGAAGTAAGGGTGATGTATTATCTATTCGCAAGAACTATGCAGAGAACGATCCTTTAAAACAAACGATTCAATATTTTGTACATTATAAATTCATGCCTGGGTTAGGCTTCTACGGTTTTGGTTTAACTCACATGATTGGGGGTCTTGGACGTGCTGCTACTAGCATCCTACGTCAGCTAATCGACGCTGGGACGTTGGCTAATTTGCCAGCGGGATTCAAGGCTAGAGGTGTAAGGGTTCGTAATTCGGATGACCCGTTACAACCGGGTGAATGGCGGGATATAGATGTACCTGGTGGCGATATAAGGAGTGCGATTACACCGCTTCCGTATAAAGAACCATCTGCTACGTTGGCTCAATTGCTGGCGGCTTTGATCGAAGGTGGACGGAGATTTATCTCTGTTGCTGATGAGCAAGTTAACAACATGAGCGGCGAAACACCAGTAGGCACGACTGTTGCTATGCTGGAGCGTGGCATGAAGGTGATGTCGGCGATACACAAAAGATTGCATTACGGACAAAAGAATGAGTTTAGAATACTAGCTCGGATTGTTGCAGAGAACCTACCTCCGTTCTATCCGTACCAAGTTGCTGGAGCGAGTCCTGAAATAAAACAACAGGACTTTGACGGACGTGTAGATATCATTCCCGTATCAGATCCCAACATATTTTCTATGGCACAACGGGTAGCATTGGCTCAAAGTCAGCTACAACTAGCGCAATCCAATCCAGAGATGCATAATATGTACGCATCGTATCAAAGGATGTATCAGGCGTTAGAAGTTCAGAACATAGACGAGATCTTACCTCCGATACCAGAGCCTCAACCAATGGATCCAGCGATAGAGAACGCGAGGGCGTTGTCAGGACAATTGCTTCAGGCTTTCCCAGATCAGAACCATGATGCACATATCATGGCGCATATGATCTTTATGAAAACACCACTTGTGCAGACTTCTCCACAGATAATGGGAACATTCTACGCGCACCTCCAAGAGCATTTGAATTTTAAAGCTACGAATCAGGCTATACAGGAGGCGCAAGAAATCATGCAACAAGTTCAGCTATTGGCTCAATCGGGAGGCATTAGTCCTGAACAGGCGCAACAGGAGATTGCTGACATACAAGCTGGTCTTAACGATCCATCCGCTTTGGCTAATTACGTTGCAGAGATATCGGCTAAGATGATGGGAGAAATCATATCAGAGTTGATCCCACCACCCAATGATCCGATGGCTGACCCTCTGGTTCAAATCAGGATGCAAGAGCTGCAAATAAAACGAGACGATGTTGAGAAGGATAATGAAATAGACAAAGCTCGACTACTTATGGAAGCCGCTAAAATGGAACAACGGTCTGCTACAGATGCGGCTCGTCTTGAGGTTCAAGAAGAGATTGCAGAGGATCGAACCGAAGTAAACAGAGAACGTATTGAGGTTCAACGAGAGGCTATGGAAGCGAGAAACAGGAGATAGACTAATGCCACTTAAAAAGGGAAAGTCTAAGAAGGTTGTTAGTTCAAACATCAGCAAGCTAAAGTCTGAGGGCTATCCTCAGAAACAAGCTGTAGCGATTGCTCTATCTAAAAAAGGCATGGCTAAAGGTGGCATGGTTAACTCTAGGTTTAGTCCTATATCTAAGCCGCAAAGGTTCTTAGGAGTTTTTTGATTATGCGGGGAAGACTATTGAGTGTTTTGTTTCTGTGCATCCTTCTATCGGGATGTAGCACGTTAAGTTGCAAAGTTCTTTCTTTAGATAATATTTGTTCGTGGGGGGAGACAGATGAGAGTTAAGAAAAAAACTGTTTTAATATGTTTTCTTATAGCCTTCATTATGGTTGGTTATTTGTTTTTTGCGGCTATAACACAAGCCGCAGATAGTAACACGGTTTCCTCGACTGTCATAGATAAATCGGTGGGGACTGCAAATGCGCCAGGAATAAACATCAATCAGAATGATTCTTGTGGTACGGCTAACTCCATAGCAATACAATCCCAGATCCTCGGCATTGCCAGAGGTAAGGCTATTATTGATTTGAATTGTGAGCGCATTAAACTAGCCCGTGTCCTAGGGCAAAGCGGTTTAAGAGTAGCTTCTGTGTCGGTCTTGTGTGGCGACCCTTCAGGCCGTGTGTTTGACGCTATGTGGAGGGCAGGGACGACCTGTCCATTCGGTTCTTTATTAGATCAAGGCTTGATCGGAGAAGAAGCCAAGGTGATGTGGATAAAGAACTCTGGAATGATACCCGAAGGCAGTCACTTTAAAAAGATGATTGAGCAGGAAAAATTAGCAAAAGCAGAAAAGAAAAAAGCAGCGAATAAAGTTAAAAAGAAAAAGCTAAAAGAAAAGAAAGTAACCAAGGATGAGACATCAACCAGTAAGAAAGGTGGCTTGCTTCTTAGCATTGTTACTATACTGCTCATCCTCTAAGGCAGATATAAACTGTGCCACAGATGTAGTCGGCCTATGTACTCCAGACATATCTTATACCATTACCGAGACAGTAACCGAGGAGAGTTACTCTGAGGGCGATGGAATTACAACGATAACAACAACGAACACAGAAACAACGGTTGATACTGTTGTTAATACTGACTCAGGAGATATTCTTGATGGTGATAATGGATTTGTAACTTCTACTAAAGAAGGAGATATGGACAGTGATTGGGGAGGACAAGGCCCGGCTTCGATGTCAACAGGAACTACGTGTGGTGATTTAGGTGCAGATAAGTGCGCTCAGATAACAGGCTCTGGTAATAGCACATCTACGATGGGCGTTAGCGGTATGGGTACTACGTTTATACAGACTATTGATGTATCAGACTTAAATATTAGTAATGGAGGCAAGACAACGTACACTATTAAGGTAGATAAACAGGACGCGGCTGACTCCATATACATGCACATTACAGGCAAAGATGGATCTTCAGTTAAGTTTGCTGGTACGGATATTTTATCTGCGGCAGGCGTAGACACAGGATATGCCTCCTACTCTGGTGGTTTTGATTTTGGCGGTAATCTCACATCACTTATCGTTGAAATTGGAGGCCGAGATATTAATCTAGCAATCGGTCCAGTATTTGATGATGTTAGTATAAATACAATCTACAATGTTATTAGTCAGGTTATTACGAACTCTATTACAACTGTCGAGCAGTGGGTCAGTCTTAATATTGGTGGAGATACCGAGTTAGAATTAGTAGAGGAT
>UEXN01002966.1_pt1 | contig 11449 bp, 1 predicted proteins | sample 1796711 | NCBI WGS metagenome assembly UEXN01 (sample SAMEA4772470, study PRJEB27181) | metagenome | reverse complement strand
CCCCTAGAATTCTTCGTTTGATGACTTCTAGGGGCTTTTCTATTTTATTAGCGTACTATTTACTAGAAGAAACTTCAAGCATTAAGACTTAACGGGGCTGACACTCAATGACGCTTACTATAAATAATGGAAAATATATCTCGGGGGCACAGGTTGACACCTCTGCACTTGGAACACTCGCAGGAAAAGACAACGGACTCAAAGGAGTCTTAGATGGTTGCGATTTGGATGTAAAGGTCGAAGCTGTTGACTGTATTGGTGGCACAGCAGACTTGCGGTCCTTCCTTAAAGTCGGAGCTTCAGGTGAATCAAGGACGCTAAACTATGCGGCTGTGGAAGGCGCTGCTGCGGGTCAACTTCAATCGCCTATCGTTCTTGCTGAGCGGGATTTGTCCGCTAATTTAACTTATGTTGATAATTTTTCATACCCCAATATACAGTATAATATTTTAAAAGTATCTTATAAATCTCCATGTGAACTTGCAGCCTTATCATTCAAGGTCGATGTTCCCGATAGTTCTATTGTGTGCCCTATAGGTATTTATAGCACAAAAGCTGGGTCCGTGACCACGGCAGCTTATAATAAGATGCTCTCATTCACGCCCTTAAGTTATGATGGCGATTTGTTCCCTGTCTCACAACCCACCTTGTGCTTTGTACAGAAAGAGTCAGGAGCGGCTTGTCCCGCAACCGCTGATTGGTCTACATTCTGTTATCTTATTGTTGTAAACCTCGGCGGCAAGACACAGCCCCCTTGTTTAGAGGGTAACTTTTCTACATCGCAAGTTAAGGGGTTTAAGAATGAGTTTGTTCCTACCTCGCTGGACCTTTTAGAAACACCTCTTTATAATGCACTGGCGGGTGAAGGAATCGGGGCAAACGAACTCGTTTCGGCGCTAGTGAGGTACCAGTTTGTGCTTTCACTGGGATGGTTGTTTGTGCCTACATCGATGGGTGCTCCGCAGGTTGGTAATGCTTTAGCTAATTGTGATTATGATAAGGACGGTGACATAAATGCTGGGGATTTACTTTCAATAATTATGTTGGCAAGGGTGTTGGCGGGCTCAGGGAGTAATTTAGAAATTACAAAACTTCCAAATATTGTTCCAAAAAACTGTTGTGATGATATTGATACATCAATTCCAACCAAGCCAAGCCAGTTTTCTTGTGTTGCTGACATTGAAATCTTAAATGTGGAGTGTCATGATGGCGACCAAGGTTACCACGGCAAAGCAGGCTCCAAAATGGGAGACGGAAATAATCTAGGTGGTGCAGTTGGCGGCAGTGGAGCCCTAGTTGGTGTTAGCGATTGTGATGAACTTGAGAACTCCCCAAAGCAAGACTCTGGAACTGGGAGTATGATAATCGATATTGCAATCAGAAACAACACCACCGTATCTGGTTTTCAATTTGATATAGGTTTTAATAAGTTTTCGAGTGCATCGCCATCCATGTTCACGGTTTTAACGAACCCACGGCTGGATGCGGGCGGATGGGACACAGCCCATAAGGTCTGCGACGACAGATTCGGCTATGATAAATCTATTAGAGTTTTATCATATCAAGCACTTGGCTCGCCTGCCTATACAAAGGGATATAATATTTTTGATGATGGGTTCTATGCAGAGGCTCAACAGTTAGATAGTCTACAGCCCAGCAGTGAACCAACTCATGTTATTAGAATCAGCGTATCGAATGCGCCTAAAACGACCTGTGAGTGTCCGACAAAGGCGTTCTATATAGCAGAAAGTCTGGATTCTGTCAAGACACAGAATAAAGACCAGATATCGAATCCAACCCTGTATGAAATAGGTAGAGAGTGGACGGGACCAGTGGTTCGGTCAGGCGGATATTGGTGGACTGCCAACGCCATGGGGGGAGAGCCAATTAGAGACGCCAGTTCAGTTAGACTTCTTGTCGAATGGGAAGGGCTCAAGATTTTAAATAAGAGAGTTGTGACGAATCAGGAACTTCACGGACCAAAACACGCAAATTACGGGTCGATTTATTATGGTCATTACTCGGGCTTGCTTGCATCAATTCCTAAAAACTATGAAAGTTACGAAAGTGACCAAATAGGCTCTGGATATATAGCATTTTATCGTTCAGAGTTTGCAGGCTTCGTTGATAAGGCTTTGCACAACGGACTGGATGTGGGATATAATCGAGAGAAGTCGAAATATGATTATTTATGGCAGGTTTCATATAAGGCAATCATAAAGTGGTTGGACAAATATCAAGATGCGGTCGGTGGCTCTGCACTTTCGGATGAGCAAAAGCGATTAATCTTAGATGGCTTTTTGACCAGAGATTATAAAGGGTATATAGATGATGCTAATTTAGACGGTAAGTTCGATGTAGCTGATATTGTTGCGTTATATAACTCTGCGAGGATGCGCTTTTACGGGCTTCCTGGTAAGAACAAGGATGCACTGGCTACCGACTGGAGGTCTCCACCTACGACTAATTGGGATTGGTGTTTTGTCAGCAGTTCTAATAACTATACATATATAACCACAGAAATGCACCATGGTAATTCTTATACATTTGACGAATTTCCAAATTTTCACAAGGTTGTCCCAGCTTACTGTCAAAATTCAATCTGCACTTCTACCAAATCAGACCTGTGTCCAGACATTTGTGGCAATATTGACTATGAGACTAAAGAAACATTGGGGGAAAATGCCAAGGCTTTCTCCTTAGTCGGATTTGGAGATAGAATTGATATTCATCCCAACCTAGGGGCGAAGCTAGAACTTGTATTCTCGACACTTCCTGCTGATAACTCTTACTTTATATTAAACGACACAAAGAAAAATAGGACAAGTTTTAAGTTCGTGGCTAACGGTGGTGCAACGACAGGTGATTCGCTGGTCGGCAGCTTCACGGCTATAGAAAAGCAAGCAACACTTGCACTAACATTGGCTGCGCTGAAGACATATATGGATTCGTCGGCGTCTGCTCTCCTTATTGGGTCAGCAGTGTCCACCACATTCGCAACTAATGACACAATTACATTCACTCAAGATGTTGATGGTGAGATGGGAAACATGGATGTCAAATATAGTGACAGCATGAAAGCCTCTATGCTCAGATATCAAAATAGATTTGTTGATGGAACAAATTTTTATTCTTCCAAACCTCATACATTTAGAAGTTGGGCTGAATATTTCTTTGACCTTCATAATATCAAAACCAGTGACCTCTATAAGAATGAGGTTCAACATACTACAAACGGCGCTTCGTTCGTACCGCTTGAATTGCGAGTCGCAAGTGATAACAAAAATCTAACAGAAGCCCTCTCTTATGTTTCTTGGAGTTGGTCTACTCTTGATTTCTGTAAAGCGTATACCAGCACAGATTCGCTTGCAATTGCTCCCATGGTTAAGGTCTTGCCTGGAGATGGATTTACAATGTGTGAAGTTTTCGATGCTGAGACTGGTGCAAGGTTGACAGCAATTACCGCCGAGACTTATAATAATTTCTATGTGCTCCCAGGTCATAAAAAGATTTCAATCCTATCTCATAACTTTAAGACTGTCGGAGGGGTGGAAAGCTTATACAATAAGCCAAGCTTAGAAAACTGCGACAAGTTTGCGCCCATAACAATGGACGGAGGAAAGCTTGTAACAGCTAAACTGTTCATGACTCCAATGCCTTTGTGGTCTAAGGGGAGGTATGTTGAAATTCTAAGTGGTCACAATAGTGCTTTGAGCGAACACAATGGGGCGTTCTCATCATATTATGCTCCGCTCGGCGTCTCAGTTGATATTGCAAATACAAGTTCAAAATCTCTTACAGTCGGACCTAAGACTTCTGAGTATTCAGACAATTATGCAGAAGATTCAGCCAGTCTAATAACATATTCTGATTATATGCTTCATACTCAGATAATAAATCCGAGAACTATGTTAATAAAATACAATACAATGAAGCCATTTAAGTATGCAAGCTTTAGTATTAGAGCCAGAAACGGAAGTTCTGAAATTGAAAAGATTTCTTACCCTGCAAACAGCGTGTACGAAGATTATAAGGGTTGGGAATTCGCACACCACTTTCACCAGGACAAGCCAAATGCAGCAGGTCTACCGCTTTCTCCCACTAGATATTCGTCAGATGGATATTCGGTAGTTACCGTGTCCGCTACTGGAAGTTTTACTGATATTGCATCGGTCCCACACACTGGTACAGCTAATCCAAAATCATTCTCTGGAATGGGCGACTTATGTGTTATCAAATTTAAAGAAAACATTTGTGGCGAGCTTCCAATTATGCAGAAAGAATATATTTGTCCGCCAATTGGGGCAGATAATTTAAAGTATCCTGATAAAAAGGTTGATACTACAGCGGATGAAAGGGCTAAAAAGGTAGATAATAAATACCCAGAAGGGACTTACGAACATAAAAAGTATAATAGCCAAGACTCAGCGTCTCTCGGTCAGTTCCTTGTGACAAATTATGACTCTGCCAACAACGAAGATGGTAAGATGACTCTTTCAACGAGTGCTTCTGGCGTAAAGACTTTAGAAAAATGGTATTCAACGCCGTTCGGTTCTCCTGCTGGTCCACATAATTCGAACAGTAGCCACAAGCCAACTTATGAACTTGGCACTGGGGACGCTAGATTCAGCCTGTTTTTCAACCAGACCCATGGATTGACGACTGCTGGCTCGGCAGGTCATCAAGTTGCACTAACGAAGTGGTCTGCTTATTGTGCTGTGAAGCCCGAAGACTTGACTTTGGCGAGAATGACATTGTTTACGGCTGGTGGCAATGGTACAACCTCGGCGAAATTGTCACTCGTTATGGTAAAGAGTGGCTCAAATTATACTATAGAGGCTATTATTCAAGGAAATAATTCTTCTAATTCGGCGACAACGACTACGCTGGCAACTGTTGCAACTACGACTGCATTTTCTGGGTGGTATGTATTCTCTTGGGTTGGAGACCTTGAAAATTCAAGCTCTAGTTTGTATATGAATGGCACACAAGTGGCTTCGTCCACGACGCTTGCTCAAGCTAGTACACTTGCGGCGGCGAATTTGGCGATTACAATTGGTCATGACGGTACAAACAATACAATTAACAATAGTAACTCTAATTCGTTGGACGGAAGGTTTGGTCAATTTGCTTTATTCAACGAATCACACGATACAGACAATAGACAAAAAGTCGAAGCTTACTTGGCAATTAAATATGAACTTCAGGGTAATTTACCCTTTGAGCACATAGGATATAAACATGCAACCATCGGCAATGGGTTGACTGATTCTGGATATCTTGCTTTAAATAAAGTTGACAACCTTACTGCTACCGCCAAAGCGCTGCAAACATCAAAGATAAAGGGTGATAATTCTTTATATCTTGGTGATTATGGCAGCGATAGATGCGCAGCAGCATGGGTTTCTAAAAACATATGCTTGGATAAGGATTCACAGACGCTAGTCTCGGCGAAATGCGGCAATAACACTGGTACGACAACCACATCTGGCGGTAGCACTTCTTACGGCGGCGGCGGGTGATAATTGATGTTGTGGTTATTGGTTCAACAAATGTTACATGGCGTTCTAATTACAAAAGAAGATTTCTTTAACAGGGACACGGACAGTACAGATGGCTAAATTTTTCTTTTATTATGACAATACCGACGGTGTTATCAAAGAAGGTACGCTTCGGCTGCTGAACGAAACCATTTTCACCGCTAGTGCGACTTCGGGATTAAGCAGTCCCGTGACAGGTCTCAGGCATGTCAATGATGTTTCCACATTTATTCCTGTATGTTTATTATATGATGACTCAAAGGATACACAGGACACGATTCCAGAAGCCTATGCCTTTGCAAATGGTGGCGCTGCGAATAGGTTTCAACTGCCTCCAGGCTATTATTCGGGCGGGTCTCTTTCCATACTTGGTACAGCATCAAACACTTTAAATGCAGTTACGACCCTGAGCCCATTTAATAATTTTAATAGCTCTTCTAGCCATCCCTGCTCATATCTCCAGAATGGTGGCAATACAACGAGTATGTCGGTTAGCTGGTCTCTGGTTCATCCTGCACTGGACCTAGTAAATAACGACAGTAACAGCCACCCTCCAGTGACCGACAGCGGCGGTTATCTTCCTTTTGCTGGTGAAGATGCTAAGGTGAGATTGCACCTGTCTGCTACTCAGGCTTTGCAGACTGGTTGGTATGCTATTGAATTAGACACGACAAGCAGTAATGAATTCAGTGTAACTAATTTTATTAATACTGGAACAGCTTTTACCTCTTATATCAGGAGAGGTCATACTAGCAGTAGTGATGGTACTGGCGATATTATAGTATCCTCTAATGCTGCATATAATTCTGGCTCAAATACTCTTACATTTACACAAACTTTAGACTCTGAATATAACGCTACAATTCCAGCACATGGTAACTCGACAGTCAGACAGGTCGGCTATATTATTTGGAAAGATGGTTCAACACGAGTCGCCGCCGATACATATAATATAACTTCAGGCGCTGGTGGCTCGGTAAATGCCTCTAGGCAGTTTGATGTTACTCACACGCCAACAGTCGCTGGTGCATATACAATCCAGTTCTTTGAAACTGCCAGCACATATCACCATGTGCTTCCGAGTAATTCTTCACAAAGATGGGACAACTGGTTTGAATTTTGGGGTACTGTTAAGGCTAGTTCCGAGTTTAATGGTAACACTTTAACAGCAAGTTCTGTAGAAAGCATTACCAGTCCTGCCTCGACTGCTGACTCTTTAATGTCACAAAGCAACAGTGTTAGTGTAACCTCATGGTGTTCAAACAATTTATATGCATTTGAAGTTTCGGGAGGTCAGATTGTTACAAATTCTTCTGGTTCTAGAAAAGGATTTAAAAGGTGCGGAACAAGTTCCGACACTATTTCTTTTCAAACTGGTTTATATTGTGACACGGCTATTACCGTCTATAGAGATGGGTCAAACGCCTGGAGTAATGAAGGTGCAGTTTGTTCTTCCATTACTTCAGCGCAGGTTTCATCTGTTGTTATTAAAGGCAGGCAGACATCAGGCGGGGGTTATATTGAAATATCAGTGAGCGGTTCGCCGCTAGCGGATGGTTGGTATGCGTATTGTGGGACGGAAAGCCCTGGCGGCAACATTAATGTTAATCCCGAGTCTGCGTCGCCATGTTCAAATAATATTTATTTTTTCCAAATAAATTCGAGCGGCAATGTTGTTAATCTGGTCAATGATTCTTCAAATAGTGCGACCTTAATTGGCTTTCCAAGATGTTCAGTCGGTGCTGCACCAGGGTTCGTCCAAGGTACACCTGGAATTTCCTTCCCTCTTGGAAATTATTGCCAAGATGGTGCTGGAAGTGCCCAGCAAATTACGATACTTGCCAAATCCTCAACACTTTCTGACTCACAGTGGACCAACTCTACCGATGCTTGTTTATCTTGCGGTTCAAGTTCGATAACTGTTGATGTGAGAGGAAACGCTGGACCTGGTGGCGCAATTAAGTTATCTTCAGGCGGAACGAACCTTTCGGCAGGGTTCTATGCTTATTGTAGTACTGCTTCTAATGGTGGACAAATAGGTGTTACTGCAAACACTGCTTGCGCCAATGAATATTTTATCTATATTTCTTCTGCCGCAGGTAACTGGGATGGTAAATTATATGATTGTTCGGGTGGTACTTCAGCATCTGTTAATAACACAGATTGGTTTGACGAGTCTAAACTTTTAAATTACACGGTCAAGGCTGATGCAAACCCTTGGTCAGGCGCTGCGCCGCCTTCAGCACCCCCTACAGCGGCTTGTGGGCTATGTTCTGACGCTGTTGCCAACAAGGGAACCTTGTATGTAAGTGGTAACTTAAAGAACGCCACCCAAGAATCCGAAGAGTTGAAAGTTTATTCTTCTGCGGGCGAACAAAATCCGCTCGGCGTGGGTTGGTATAGAAGTTGTTCTAATACACTGCCAGTTGTTAACGGTGTTCCAGCCGAAAGACCCAAGTTTGATTGTTACGGCAATCCATTTGTATGGTACTCGTTAAAAAACAGTGGTACAACAGTACTTGATGATAATTCATATTTAACCAATGGAGACCGACCATGGTTCAAGGATGCTCCGCTAAAAGATTTAACAACCACTGGTTGTGACCTTGGTGTCACATCTGGTTCAAAAGGTTGGCACCAGATTGGCGACACAGGGGGACAAACCATCCTGAAGGGGTCGTATACTTCTGCGAATAATTCTTCTACTATGAATTGCAATGGTGTCACGGGCGGGATGTTAGATTTTGACCCTACGAAGAAACTGTATTTATCAAGAGCGTTGGATTCATATTATCCAGCGCCTGAAGGGGGTCAAAAAATAATTTCATCTGTCAAGACAGGTGCAACAGAAATGACCATAGCGCTGCTTGTTGATTGCGATGCCAACGGAACTATATTTAAATTATCAGATGTTTCTACAAGACTAGGTTCTGGGGTTTATGATAAACTTGCTACTCTTTCTGCAACACTTTGTACGCTTGAGCTAGAGAGAACTTCTTCAAATTATGTATTAAAAACGACAAGTACAGATTTCTCTTCTCCACAAACCCATTCTCTTACTGTATCACAATCAGGAGGATATAATTTAATAGTTATCACTGCATCCACTAGTGGTCATACCATACGCATTGACGGTGCGCAGATTGGAACAGACACAACTGCTTCAAAGTTCTGTGCGGCTGCTGGCGGTATTACAAACTTTAATGTAGAGATTGGTGCTGATAAAGACAGCAGCCCTTCTTCCTATGCAGATATGAGTTTTGCAGAGATGGTTATCTACGATGAAGAATTAAATCTAACAGAAATAGAAGAATTAGAGGGATATTTATCTCACAAATGGTGTCACTTATTGGCGAGCGGTCACGCTTTCAGAGCAACGGGACCAGATTGTGGAACATGTGAAGATGAATGTTGCGAGTCCGACATTGCAGTGCAGGGTGTATCTCATGCCATGGGTAGCGGGACAGATTCTTGGAAAGTAACTTGCAAATATAAAGCCTCTAGGAATGTGTTTGGGTATCAATTCAAGCTCTCTGGCTTGGCTGATTTGAATATGACGAACGGTTTTTATGCGAGTGGTGAGACTATTCCGACATCCGTGTCTGGAAAGCAGTTTCAACTAACATTTGATGACCCTCTTTCAAAGTCATTCCTCAATTATATTGAAGTTACTAGCACTGGTGTATGGGTCTTTGGGCATTTTAATGAGCATTCAGCCTCTTATGGCGGTTTTGATTATGTGTTGCCCACTACGACAAGTTCAACTGAGTTTCTAAATATCTATATTAAAGAAACCTCCTCTTCGGCTTCCCAAAATTGGACTGCAAGCGGTCTTGTTAATAAAACAAAAATTATTACTTCTGATGCTGGGTTTAACCACCCAGATGGCATACACCCGCTTCTCGTTACATACGACCCGAAGACTGAATTAAAAATTAGCTCAGCATACACTGGGGATGAGAATGCGAACGGGCAAGTATCCAGAGTTGATACGCTTGCAATAATTAAAAGAATTTCGAAATCCCACGATGATGGGGTGTATGATTTATCTGGCGCAAGCTGGTTAGAGTCTATTGATTCATATGGCAAGGGCTGGTTGGATATTTCTGATGCAGTGACATGTCACCTAAATGTTATCCTACTGGCGGGTACTCATGCTGGAAGCCCTGCGCCACACTTTAAAACAAATGCTGGTGTTATTATCAATGCCATCAGCGAACCTATTTGTTCTGAGAAGCTTATCCCCACTAAATGCTTGCCTTGCCCTTGTCCTGAAACAGAGGAAGAGGATGAGTGTGTGTCGAAGGCTTGGATTTCAGATATCGCACCTTTGGATAAAATGAATAACTTTGCAATTGTGACTGTTAAATATCAGTCGTCCTGTTGCGTTGATGGATATAAGCTGGTTCTTGGCGGATACAATGATAAGATTGTCGACAATCCACACGCTGGACCATATCATGATGGTGCTGTTTTTGTACCAAGTTATGGCAACAGCATCGGGCAACTTACGGACAACAGTGAAACTCATCATGCAGGGTGGTTGCATGGGCTTACCTTAGACCCAGCATATAAGGGTGAGAAAGCAACCTTGAATATATCTGAGATTATCAGTATTAATAGCAACTCGCTTATTGGTAGTTATAATTATTTACAAGAGAAGACATATAAAGATAAATTAAGCTTCCCAATTGTATGGGGTATGTCACTGGGTCAGAACCCTGCGATACCATCTACTGCTGAGCAGAAGGTGCAACGAGATGATGCTTTGAAATCTGGTCGCCTTGGACTTAATTGTATTCCTGCTACTTGTAAGGGGGAGAGCCGTGTTCTTACTAAGTTCGTTATTAATCTTCGGTCCTTCCAGAACGAGATAGCCTATATTAAAGAATTTAGGCTCGTAACTAACGACAAGGCTGTTACGCCGTGTTCATTCGACTCAGACCCATCAGCTTGCAGTAATATTACATGGACTGGTGATTCTGATTCTGACGGAAATATCAGTGGCTCAGATTTTGCAGCGTGTTTAATTTATATGTATGCTGGGTGGGGTCCATCCACCACATGGGACAACGCAAGTTATAATTCTATTATGCCGCCAGCGCTTAGAAAATTCGATTCGGAATTTGATACATCATATATAGATGTTGTTGATTCCCTAACAATCATCAATCACATGCTTTCAGCAGGTGGTGCAGCGCCTATTAACAAACAGATAGCTATTGTGCCTAAAGATTGTTGCCCCTGTGATGTTCCTGGTAGTTTTACTGCATCGCATGTAATAAATCCTTGTGATTGTACTGAAGAGGGGTACATCGAGGGTCAAGAAGGACTTGTAACTGTAAGCTGGTCTGCGTCCTCTAACGCAGACGGGTATACCGTCTACAGAGTACTTGAAGATAGTGCTGAAGCTTCACCAAAGTTTAGTACCTTTGGCACTGAACAGCCTTCAATTGGCGGACTCGCAACTCTTGGTTTAAAAAATGAGATAGATGGCAAAGCATCTGATTCTGGAATTAGTGATTTTAGCTTAGTTAAGGCTTATAAAGATAAGGTCAGCGCTGGAAAAGATTCTCAAAGTCCTAAAAAGTGGTCTATCCTCGGTCGGGTTGATTCTAGTATAACTTCAATTAAAGATAAAAACCCAGTGAAGTTTGAAAATTGTTGTCCCGACGATAAATTACCAAAGGTAAAATATATTGTTGTAGCGTTTAATGATTGCGGAGAAAAGAATGCAAACACTTCTTACTATCCTGAGTGTTGTGGGCACACCCCTGTTGCAAACGATGTTAATCTCGGAACACTAACGGTAAATAGCCTAGCCAGTATGGCGGCATCTGCATACCACCCATATGCATTGAACCCTTATGGAGGGTTTGATGTCAAGTCGACGGCTTCGATTACAGTTA
>UEXN01001962.1_pt1 | contig 11464 bp, 16 predicted proteins | sample 1796711 | NCBI WGS metagenome assembly UEXN01 (sample SAMEA4772470, study PRJEB27181) | metagenome | reverse complement strand
AAGTCCGAACTACTTAGTAGTAAGACAAATACAGAACTCGTAGGGAAGTCTTGGGAATCATTAACCGTTGGTAACGGTCAAGTTTCTTGGACTGGTATTCCTGAATTGCGTGAGGGATTGATTTGAAATTTGAAATCAATGCACTAACACTAAAGAAAGGTCTTGAGGATATACAGGTAAAGGGAAAGCATTTGACAAGTAAGGGTTTTAGTAACTCTAACTTTGGAAGTAATGTCTTTGCTCAATGTACTGGTAATGAACTGCGACTCTATAACGGCGATACTATTTTCTTAGCATCGTTAGGAGTAACAGTTACTAACCAACTAACAACCTCTAGTGAAGTATCATTTGATTCTTCTTCTCTCATACCTTACTTGAAATCGTTTGGTAATCAAACTATTACCTTTGAAGCAGGAGATTACATTACTATTGTTGCAGGTGCTAAGAAAGCATCAGTACCTAAACTGGTGAATCATCCTAATATCGAAGCAGTTCAGAGATTGAAGAACATGGTTGCTCATATTCGCTATGAGCCACAACCTCAGACTCTTTGGAAGTTTGGTAACTTTAACTTTGAAGGTGCTTTCTCTATCACTAATAACTACTTCATAGACTGTATCAAGAACTGTGAACTTGTTAAGAGTGGTATTTACAAGTTAGACTTTAACGAGAACGTAACTATTTCTACTACAGAAACAGTTACCAATTCCTATACTGAAACAATTAACCCTGTATTTAGACTAGGAGAACCCGCTACACTACAATTTAGCGGCGCACTACACTCTTTCTTTGAGAAAGAACAATTACTCAACTTCTACGTGAGAGACGAATCCCCAATACTAATAGTAGCGAATGATAGAATGCTAATGAAAGCCCCTCATGTCGGTGGTAATTAATGATAATAAGTAAAACAATTGATGGAAAAAACATATACACTTCTTGGAGAGAAAACGGAGAGAAGATTACTAAGGTTGAACCTTTTCGACCCTACTTCTATGTGGAGGATAATGTAAATGTTCCTAAGTATCGCCCTTCTAAGTTTACTCAAAGAGATTTTGAGTACGAAGAAGGAGAGTTCTTCAACCTTGAAGGACGAAGACTAAAGAAAGCATACGTTGAAAGTTCCTTTGATGTTTACAAGGCTAAGGATTCTATTAACAGAACTTATGAAGCAGATGTTCCTTATCATTTTAGATATGCAGTAGATAATATTCAGACTATGCCTGAGTATGATATGCGTAAATGGTATTGGGATATGGAATGGCAACAAGGAGGAGAACATCATGATAAGATTACTACTATTGTAGTGTATGATAATTATGATAAGCAGTTCTTTCAATGGGTTTGGTTCCCTAATCAAGAACCTTATGATGGATTTAAAATGTCTACAAAAGAAGTTGCTCATATGTCAGTCTTTAATACTGAAAAAGATATGCTTGAAGACTTTATGCTAACTGTAGTTGAGAAAGACCCTGATATGTTAATTGCTTGGTTCGGACAAAGATTTGATTTGCCCAAATTGATTGAGAGAGCGTGTGAAGTAGGATTAAATCCCTTGATACTATCTCCAATTACGTCTCTTAAGGGCGTTAAGAAGAAGGGAAACGGCTTCAAATTCGCTTATGGTGAAAAGGGGTTCTCTCCCATAGAACAGCCCATAGGAGGCCGTATAACTCTGTCTCTCGACTTGGCTTTTGAGCGTCAATGGAATGACTCACAAAGAGGAACTTTACCTTCTCTTTCCCTTGAGTATGTATCACAACTATTGTTTAAGGAAGGAAAGGTAAAAGAAAGCAAGTTTACTGATAAGAATGAGTTCTTTAGAAGAGCATGGTTAGAAGATACAGAAGTATATCTTGAGTATGCAGTAGTAGACGTAGATTTAATTCGTAGAATAGATGAAACTAACTTCTGTAGTGAAGCGATACTATCATTACAAAGACTACTAAAAGCACCATTTGATGCTTGTTTCTACGCATCTCATATGGGTTCTATTTATTTCATGAGAAATGCTAGTTGGAAAGCACCTACTGGAGATAGAAACGTAGAAAGAAAGGATTATGACGGGGCTATGATTTATGACCCACTAAGCGAAGGTACTAATGGATTACATTTGAATGTAGCCGCCTTTGATTTTGCAGGTCTATATCCAAGTATGATGATTTCAAGAAACATCTCATGGGAGACGAAGAGTTCCGAACCAACAGAGTTCGGTGTAAACATACTAACTCCTAGAGATTTCAGTATAACTGATAGAGAACAAATGTTCTACTACAAAACAGATGAATTAGGACTACTGCCAAGAGCAGTATTAGAACTAAAGGAACTTAGAAACGAATACAAGAGACTAATGAAAGAAGCAAGACTGGCGGATAACCAGTCTGAATACGTTAAGTGGAACAACAATCAAATGGCAGTAAAGCGTTTGATGGCTTCTTTCTATGGTATTGTAGCCTTTCAAGGGTTTGGTTGGGCTGATGTAGATTTAGCCGCTAGTATTACTGCTAGTGCTAGAGAAGCAATTAGATTAGCCGCATTTAAAGCAAAGGAGATGAAAGAATGAGATGTGAAGTATGTAATAGTTTCTTTTGTGAACATAGAGAGGTTTATGATTTGAAAGTAGTTTGTTCACTAGAATGTGGAAAAATACACTTCGGTACTCCTTGTGGTAAAAGAATGCAAGACCACCTTAACAAAGAATGTAGTTGCAATCCTAATTGGAAGAAAGAAGGATATTGTCAGCATTGCTATACTAAACTAAGAGCATTCACAGTTACAACAGATTGGGACAATAGAAAGTATCACAAGGTATGTTGGAAGGAGATGAAAGATTATGGAATGTAAGAAGATAGTTACTTTGAAGGTTATTTGCGATTCAGAAGAGACTTGGGCTGAAACATTGGATGAAGTTCAAGAAATTCTGAATATGATGAATAATCTAAAACGCAATGCAACAATCGAATCTATAGAAGGTGAGGAATAATGGGTATGATGGATGAAACAAATAACCTGTTAAATCAACTACTAAAGATGATTAATAGAAGTAATAAGATATTAATGATGGTAAATATCGTGAATATAGCAACCATTATAACAATAATAGCGGTGATATTATGAGTAAAGAAATAAAAGAATTAAAACAAGAAATAGCGGAATTAAGACAGATAATCAAAAGACTAGAAAATGAAATAGAAGGTCTGTATGATACAGATGGACATAGCATTACTAGTGTAGTTGGTGAATTAAAGGCCATGAAAAGAGCCATCATGGATTATACTGATAATAAAATCTATTTTGAGAACGCTTGGTGATTACAATGAAAGTAGTTTATGGACATACAGATTCTATCTATGTGCAGATAGATTCGGTGGAAGAAGCAGAAGCCTCTATCAAAGAAATAGAAGCGGCTGTTAGAGAACACTTTCCTAATGTGCTAAATCTTCCTGAACACCCAGTAGTTCTAGAGTTTGAGAAGTATTATTCTGCTCTTGGAGTGGGTACTGTAAAGAACAGAAATGCAGGAATGATTACTTGGAAGGACGGCTACTATTTAGATGAGCCTGAGTTCACTATGACTGGCTTTACTGCTAAAAGAGTAAGTGAAACTCCTTTGGCTAAAGAAATTCAAACAAATGTATTGAAGATGTGGGCTTCACAAGAGCCACTAACGAGCATCAACAACTACGTTTCCAAAATTTATCAAGATACTTTACAGGGAAGAATACCTGTTGCTTCAATTGTTAAGAGAAGCAGACTAAAGGAAAATAGATTCATGGTGAAGTGTGGAGAGTGTAATCGTAAGTATGCTCTTAAGGACTTAAACGAGGCTAATCCTCCCATATTACTATGTGGACAGAATGAAGGAAGAAACGGAACTCATAAGTGTGGTTGCTCTACTAAGAACTTCCTCACTCTAGAAGAGAAAAGACCTTCTATAGGTGCAGGAGTAGCAGGTATTTTACACGCTTGGGATGAAGGTTTATCGTTTGATGATTCATACCTTTTCATTAAAGCAATTAACACCAATAAAGAATACACTAATCCACTTACTCGACAAGTCCGAGAGGTGGAATATGTTGCAGGTACAATCATATCAGACTTTAATGCCTATACTCCTAATTGGAGATTCTATGCAGAACAGGTTCTAAAGAAGGCCGAGCCTATTTACAAGGCAATGGATTGGGATGTCTCTAGTATTAGAACTGGCTCAATTCAGATGTCATTAACGGAGTGGTTCTAGTGGTTAGCACAAACTGTTCTTTGTGTGAGCGTAGGCTCAATGTTGTGCCTAGTAGATATTATAACGAAGGGTACATCCCTATATGTGGGACGTGTCGTAGACAAAGCCCACCAAAAGATTTCAGATGCACTTCTGAAAATGCCAAAAAAGAAAGATGTGGTCAATGGATTGCATCAGAATTTAGAGGTGAAAAAATGTGCAAACATCACGGAGAAGTGAATAAAAAATGAATATAGAAGAAAGATATAAAGCAAGAATAGACTCAATGAGAGAATTTACATACCAATGGAATCCTGAAACTTATGAGGATTCTAATAAACCGATTTTGAAGATTACTAAATCTTCTCTTGGTACATTTAATTGGTGTAAGATTAAGTATTTGTATAACTACATACAACGATTACCTCAAGACCAAACGGAAGCAATGCGTAAAGGAACAGTATTGCACAATCATCGTGAAGATTTCTTTAAGGACTTCGATATTAAGAAGGCGGCGAGCATGAATAACTCGGAGATTATAGAATACTGTACGTCTCTTATGCCAGTAGATGAATACTTTGACATTTCTTTGAACGTTGCCGCTTTTGAAGCGCAGCGATTTACAGAAGCACAAAGCGAAGATAAGATTGATGAGTATTTACCAATCGTAAATGAAGGTAAGTTTGATGCTGAGATTATATTTAGAGCAGATTCTAGTAAGAAATATCCTCTAAGTAGAGATTATGTAATTCATATTCAAGGTATTATTGACCGTATCTTCATAGAAGATGGTAATTTAATTCCTTTTGAGTTCAAAACAGGCGGTTGGAAAGACTACAAGACCACTTCCATGAGACAGGAAATGGCTTTCTATCAACTACTTATTGAGAATGCACCTGATGAAGTCTTAGAAAAGAATGGATTGACTAGAGATATGAAAGTAACTCATTGGGGTTGGTATTATCCTGCCGCTAATTACGTTTATACAGAGAAGATTAAGAAACAATCAATGACTTCTGTTAAGAACAATATTGCTAAACTACTACTAGCCTATGAAAACAGCGAGTTCCCTGCTCAATTCTATTACAAACTATGCCAACATTGCAGTTACTTCGGTATCTGTGAAGGGGCTCAAGAAGATACTTGGCTGTGATATCATGAAAGAATTAGTAGAAGCGAAAGTAAAACTAAAGGATTGGACGTTTAATGAGATATCTAATCTAAAAGAAACCATTGATGCCCTATCTAAGGAATTATATTCTGAGATGAACTTTATTCAGAGATTTGATATGGCTAAGGAAACGAAGATAAATGATAGTATGGTCGGTTTGTATTATTCAGACGTTTTACAAACCGTGTGTATGATACATATTAAAGCCGCAGTAGCGGGAACAATCAAAGAATTACTAAATACAGCAACTGTACAATTTGGAGGCAATAACAATGAAATATCCGAGAGAAGTTTGGGCGGGGAGCCACATCAAGAACGCTCCTCAGATGACGAGAAAGATAATGTTCTCGAAGAGTGAGTACATTAACTTCGTAAATGCTCAAAATAACAGAACTAATGTCTATACTACAGTTTATGATTTCTCTGAGTTTACTGAGAAAGCAAAGATTGAATCTTCTGTAATTAGAGATAGAATATTCTTAGACTTTGATGCTCATGAAGATAACATTGATGTGGCTTTTAGAGACTTAAAGGTGGTAATGGAATTGGTCTACTTAAGAGATTACAAGCATACTGTTTTCTTTTCAGGAAGAGGCTTCCATTTATTCGTATTCGGAACACCCACGAACTCTATGAGAAATATTCAAATACTCTTCAAAGAAATCAAAGAGTATCTAGTATCTAAGGTCGGAAAGGATAATTCTCTAGATGACAGAGTGGGGCAAACTACTCGATTAAGAAGAGTACCTAATACAGTCAATATGGCATCATCAGATGAAACAGGAAAACCCTACTTTTGTATTCCTTTACTGGAAGAAGATATGTCAAAAAACATATCAGAGGTTCTACTTTTGGCTAAGAGACCTAGACCAATACCGTTCAAAATACAGGGAAAAAATGAGGCGCAGTTCCCCGAAGCACCCCCCATACAAGCAGTTGAAGGTGAGGTTTCTGTACCCGAAACGATAGGAAATTTGCCTATGCTCCCTTGCTTGCATAATGCGATTATGACAGAGAATCCCTCCCACATATCGAGAGCATATTTGGTTTCTTGGTATCGAGATTTACTATCAGGATATCAGAATCTACAATCTCTTGAGCAGAAGAAACAAGTTCTGGGGTTAGTAGTAGATGAACTCGAAAGAGTCTTTGCTGAATCTGATTCGGTATGGCTCGATTGGGACAAGAACGAGACAAGAAAACACGCTAAGTTTACGGTGTTCAATAACTACAATACTCCCCATTGTGATAAGTTAATATCAGAAGGCTATTGTGTTGGAAAGTGTTGGAGGTATCATGATGCTAACGATTGACAGTAGAGAGAAATCCAAACTATCTGAGTTAGTAGAAAAGAAGAGTAAGTCTCTATCTATACCCTTTGAAAGAAAGTGGATTGAGATAGGAGATTATGTCTATGATGATGTTTGTTTTGAAGCAAAGTCTGTTGTTGATTTCATTGGGTCTGTTATGTCTAAAAGAATGTGGACTCAATTAGATAATATGGATAGATGCTATAAGACAAATGTAGTAATTATCTACGGGGATATAGATGAAGCCATTCTACAAATTATAGAGAATAGTAAAGGCAATTCATCTGTACCTTCTAGAGTAATAATGCTTAGAAATAAGTTTCTAGGAGCATTAGGCAGAATCGTTTTAGATACAGATATCAAACCCTTTTGGGTTTCTACTGTACAAGAAGCGGCTCTAATCATTACAAGTGTATGTAAGATTAAGCCATATAATAGAGAGGCTATACGGCCTCAAATACACAAGCGATTATCTACGGATGATATGCGTCTTGATGTTTTAACAAGCATTAAGGGAGTATCTTCTAAGAAAGCCAAAGCACTCCTAGATGAGTTTGGTTGCCTTATGGAGATAGGCGAATGTAGCGAGTATGAAATGCAAGTTATAGAGGGAATCGGCTCTACCCTCGCCAAAAGAATAATAGCCACACTTAATTCCGAAGAGAAGGTGAAAATATGAATGATGAATATAATAAAATTTTAGAAGAATACCAAAGACGAGAAGACGAAGAAAAGAGCGAAGAGTTCTTTGATAGAAAGAATGACGAAAAGGGCGAAGATATGCAAGCATGGCCTACGTTGGTTAGAGATTTTGCTAATTCAGCCTCGCAAGTTTCCCACTATAACGAAACACCTGCCGCTTTATCACTACTAACAATAGTAGGGCAAGTATGTAAGGACTTTGTGCATATTCCTAATGGAAGAACGCATGAAGATTCTAGATTACATTTCTGTTGGGTACAAACATCAGGTACTGGCAAATCTACACTTTGGAATTTTGTTGGCCCCGTTTCTAAGAAAGCATTTCAATTAATCAATCAAAAGAATGTACATCCTCCGAGAGTAGTTGTACACAAGGAAGGAGAAGAAGACGAACATACAGATATCATTACCCCTAGATTCGATACCTTTAGCGTAACAGATTATACTGATGCTGTACTTATCGGTAAGTGGGTACTAAATCCTCGACATGATTATGAAGATGATGAAAACATAGAACCTGAGTACAATCGTAGAGCAGGTATTTTGGAAGGCAATGGTTTAGCCCATTGGGATGAATTTGAATACTCAGGAATCTTTAAACAAACCAATCATCAAGAAAAAGCAGTTGTATATTTAAACACACTAATGAACTCCTTAAACGGCAATAACTGGTGGATTGCAAAGGCTCTGGATTCTATGGGTGGCAAGATTATGCATTGTTATTGTGAACGTTCTGTACTAGCAATGACTTATCCTCCTAACAACATCAATGAGGTTATTGCGGATAAGGGTGTCCTACAGAGAATGCTTCTCTATATCAAGGATGTTCCTGAGTACGAGCAGGATGACATGGTTGATATGAAGATTGCTAACTTTGGTAAAATTATAGAAGTTAATCAACCAATTGATGAATTTGCTGAGAAGGTGTTTGAGATATACGAAATGATGTATGAACGTTGGAATGCGGTAAATAGAGACCCTCTTCAGACAATTATATTTGAAGAGGACTTTCAGGGGGCTCTTGCTTTACAACACACAAAGATGAAAATGGAGATACGAAATTCTTCTCCTCACGTTGTAGCGGCCTTATCTAACTTTAAGAATCGACTATTGAATACTCTAGGTAAGGTTGCTGTTCTTTGTGCTATCATAGAATCACCATCTCGTCCACCACAAGACCGCTTCGTTGTAAGAGCCACGAATGCATGGCAAGCGGGTACTTTCGTACAAAAAAGTTATAGCACACTTATGGAGTGGTTGAGACGTAGCCTCAAGGCCAAGCGTCTAACTAGCACCGAAAATAACTACGAGCCTATCTTCCTAGACTGTTACAATGCAATGAAAGAAGACTGGGATGAAAACGGATATGTCAATAAAACTAAATTCCTACATAAGGTAATGACTAAGGTTAAGAAATCAAGAGCACAAGTATACAGAAACTACGACATAGTTAGACACAATTTTCATGAAATGAAAGAAGGCCGAAGTTGGTATATTAAACAAGTAAGGAGAGATGAAAAATGAAATGGGAAAACACGTATTTAGTTTTTGAAGTTAGTAAAGGGCCGAAAGTGATTATAGAAACACTAAACACTTATGGAGACGATGGTTGGGAATGTTGTTCACAACTAATCGTTGCTGGTTCACAGATTGTATGTTTCTTAAAGAGACGAACAGATGTTGATGAAGCACCCAAAGTAGACAAAGAAACTGAGAAGATTTCAAAACTATGGTCAAGCGGTGAGTGATTTGTCCGTTCTTGCTCTAGATATAGAGACAAAAAATATGTCTTATGATATCGGAGGTTTCGGCAATACTCATATGTTTCAGGTTTCTACTGTTGCTACATGGGATGGCAATGTAGGTACTGTCTATGTCGAAGAAGCATTGAAGTCCGACATTAAAACCGATGTAGTCGTAAAGTCTCTTAGAGACCTAAAGTATGATTTGGATGACCACTTTGAAAAGGGTGGCTTATTGTTGGGACATAACATAGCCGCTTTCGATTTACCGATTCTTAGAGACTCAATGGATATCTTTTGTATTACTAAGTATGTTAAGGAAAAGCAGTATATTGATACTTCTAAGGCTCTACTAAAGAATCATGGTGAGCGTTTTCAATTGAAGAATTTGGCTAAATGTACTATGGATGATTTTAAACTAATGGATAGTGCAGATGCTCCTAAGTTATGGAAAGCAGGGCAATACACAGAAGTAGTAGACTATTGTTTAAAGGACACTAAGTTAGTATACGACCTTTGGAAATATGGTCAAGAAAATGGTATAGTAAAAGCGTTCTCTATACAAGAGGGAATGCATAAAGATTTGGAGGTGAGTTGGTAATGGAAGGTTGGGATTGGTTCGGTCTTACTATTTTCATTGTCATTTTAATGCTTCTTTTCTTTGCGGCGTTTGGAGGGACTTCGGTTTCTGAACAAAGCATTGAAGAATATATGAAGCGTTTAATGAGTGAAGATGCTAAAGGCGATAAGTGATGTTAAAGCAGGTATGTCCCTTTTGTGGGGAATCTACAATAGCGAAGCGTATGCTTGGCTTCTATGTTGGAACTTCGGAACAAGCGAAGTTGTGGGAATGTAGAAGTTGTTTGGGCATTTGGTCAGATAAAACGGAGAGGGGGGCGTAAGCCCTTCTCTCCAAATTTTTTTGCATTTTTTAAACTGCAATTTTTTCTAAGTCTTATCGCTAAGAAATAAAACTAATTATCTACGGTGGCTAACCATATAGCAAGAAATCCACACACAAAGGCTATAATTCCTAATATGCACAATTCCATTTTTAATCACGAATATCAATTTAGTTGTATAGCCATATATTGTGTAGCGGAAATATGAATTACAGTATATATTTTACCCGTAGCCAAAGTTAATCCTGCACTTGCATTTCCAATAGTAGCCATTTGTGCATCAACAATTAAATCAGAAGAACCAGTTACATCTAATGTTAAATTATCAGCACCACCAGCATTATTTTTACAAATAATTCTCATTTCCCACCCTTGATGTGTTCCACTAGCGGCAGGTAAAGTAAGAGATAAGGCATTAGGTGGGTTTGGAGCCGAAGTTTGAGTATCTGCAATAATTGTTCTATGCGTATCTGAATCTAAATTTAATAGAGATACTGGCGATGGTGGTGAACCATTTCCTGTAATCTCAACTACTGAACCATGATATGAAGAAGAACCTATTGAACCACTTACGGTTAATTTTTGATTGGGCGTATTTGTACCAATGCCTACTTTATCTGAACCCGCATTAGTAACTAAAAGATTAGCGTCTGTATCTCCTTCAATTCTAACATCAATATCAGCACCACCTTCATTAAAAATAATACCGCTACTTCCACTTATTCTTAAATGTTCAACGCTATCAGTTCCTCCCTTAGTAACATAAAAGAGAAGTCTTCCATCTTCTGTTGTAGTATCAGCATCTTCTGAATCAGCAAAAAGATTAGCAAAAGTATGTAAATTACCCGCAGTATCGTCTGCTTTGAATTTAATATGACCTATATCTCTTGAATCTGCACCTGTTCCTGTGCTTCTCCAAAATACAAGTTCTGGTTCATTTGCGTTTGTTCCTGTATTTTCAATTAATATAGTCGGTTCTGTTCCATCAGCATCACTAAGATGTAGTAATTCAGTAGGGGCGGCAGTACCTATACCAACATTTCCATCAGTATGAATTCTCATTCTTTCTGCTACTGTATCTGTACCACTAATTTTAGTGCTAAAAGTCATAACAGAAGTTCCTGTTCCATCACCACCGCCTGATTTTAAATGTAAATCCCCACCATTAATATCAGAACCATTCGTTGCAGTAGAACCTGCCTCAATAGTTAAATCACGACCCGCAGTAGAAGAAGTAGTTGCGTCTACTTTAATTGTAGCATCTTGTCCATTACCCATAGCAATATCTCCACCACCTACTGTTAAATCCTTACCTGCGGCAATTGTTACATCACCAGTTAAATCCAATGTTGCTTCTCCTTCTACTGCTGAAATAGCATCAGAATCAGCATAAGCAGCAGGAATAGCGGCTAATGCTG
>UEXN01002959.1_pt1 | contig 11469 bp, 6 predicted proteins | sample 1796711 | NCBI WGS metagenome assembly UEXN01 (sample SAMEA4772470, study PRJEB27181) | metagenome | reverse complement strand
AAGATCAATTCTGTAAACCTTGACAAGGAGTCCTGACTGCGCTATAATACGTAGGTAATCAAACGACCCCCATGCAAGACGACTACCTCACACGCTGCGTTGTGGACCCCGTGAAGCGTAAGTTCTATCTTTACTCTGAGCAGGGTGACGAGAAGGTTCTTGATTGTGAAACCGTGGACCAGTTCATGAGTGTATTAGAACTGTGCCGTGCCGTGCTTGATGAAGACACACTTGCGTATGCTAGTCCTCTGTGAGGAAAAATGACCTTTAATTCCCATAAAAGCGGAGAAAAAATTCCGGCAAAAATTTACCCTGAGGGGTTTTACGAAGAAATTTTAATTTGCAACAATTATGAGACCAGAAACCCGACAGTCTATGGAAATGTTATTCGTGGCAAAGTGGAATATTCCAAAAGCAGCACGAAACGCGGGATTGACTGATAAAGAGATGAAAATCACTTTTAACGAATATTGTAGTCTTCACCCAGTAACTCATGATATGAATGGTAACTTAATTACCTGATTTATTGCGAGTATGGCGGAATCGGTAGACGCACCAGACTTAAAATCTGTTGGGCATTATGCTCGTGGGAGTTCAAGTCTCCCTACTCGCATTCCCCTAAATATTTTGAGGGTAAATTTAAACCCATGAAATACCGCATAGACACGAAGTATGCTTGGTATGATCATGAGGGAGATCACTTGGTAATGTTGTATTGTATTCAAAATATACCATTTACCTTTGATGAACTCCCAGAACTTGCTAGAGCAAATCCAAGTGTTATACAACTAGCTAACTCAGGTCCACGATGGAATGCTGAGAAGATGTATCAATCTTCAATGTATTTGATGGCAGAAGAATGTCATCCCATGTGTTTTGAGTTAGAATTGGAAAATCCAGAACTTTTACCTGTAGATTAAAGAATGATTATTAATTTGTGGCGTAACGAAAAAATGAATCAGTGGCGATGGTCTCTTACTGAAACTGGACTTATGTCTCAACATACTGGAACTCAAAAAGAATTACGTGATGCAATGAATGATGTTGCGAATACAGTTGAATATATACTTGACAACGAATTAAAAGAAGACTAATATATAAAGGTGTGAAGGAAGTGCGAAAAGGGTAACCCGTTTTGGGTTGCCCTTTTTTCTTATGATAAATAATCCATAACAGAACTATAGTGTAATAAGATGGGTCTTTCCAGATTAGATAATTTTTTGAAATCTACTCGTGGTACTATTCTTTACGTTGACCCGAATAGTTTAGACGCCACAGACAGCATAGAAAATAAGGGCAATTCACTGACTCGTCCCTTCAAAACGATTCAACGTGCTTTGATTGAATCATCTAGATTTTCATATCAAAGAGGTCTTGACAATGATAGATTTGGTAAGACAACAGTCTTGCTATATCCTGGTGACCACCTTGTTGATAATAGACCGGGATACATACCAGATGGTGCAAATAACTATAGATTAAGAAACGGATCGACCACGGATAATCTTTCTCAATTTGACTTATCTTCAAATTTCGACTTAGCGTCATCAGACAACCAACTCCATAAACTGAATAGTGTTCATGGTGGGGTTATTGTTCCTAGAGGGACATCACTTGTAGGTCTTGATCTTCGTAAAACAAAAATTAGACCAAAGTATATTCCAGACCCAGAAAACGCAAATATTGAGGCATCTTCTGTTTTTAGAGTAACTGGTGCTTGTTATTTCTGGCAGTTTTCATTCTTTGATGGAGATCCTAACGGACAGGTCTATAAAGACTACAACTCAAACTTATTTGTTCCTAACTTCTCTCACCACAAACTGAGATGTTTTGAATATGCTGATGGACTCAACAATGTAAAAATCAATGATGAGTTCATCACTAATTTTGATGGAGGTCGATCAGACCTTCAAATGTATTATGAAAAAGTAGGCATAGCATATGGTCAATCCTCTGGTCGTGCTATTGAACCAGACTATCCATCTTCGAGTATTGATATCCAACCTAAGATTGATGAATATCGTATCGTTGGTTCAACTGGAGATTCTGTTGGTATCAGTAGTATTAGAGCAGGGGATGGTGCAACTTCAACCACAGTTGTCACCGTCACCACAAGTTCAACAGTTACTGGACTTGACGTTGATACGCCATTTAGGATTGAGAACGTAAACTCTGATTATAATGGTGATTTTGTTGTTACTGAAAAGGTAAATTCAACTCAAATTAAATATACAGTTCAAAATGCACCAACTGATGCTCTCCCATCAGTGTCTGGTTCATCTCTTGCTCTTGTATCAGATACTGTAACGTCTGCATCACCATATATCTTCAATATTTCACTACGTTCTGTTTATGGAATGTCTGGAATGCTCGCAGATGGTGCTAGAGCAACCGGATTTAAATCAATGGTTGTTGCACAATTCACTGGAATTGGTCTGCAAAAAGATGAAAAGGCATTTGTTACATATAATACGGATACGATTCCAACTGGTGCATATGATGACTATACCTCTGTTGATAATCTTCCTAGTAATTCAAGAGCACGATATAAACCAGATTATAAAAACTTTCATATTAAGGTAACAAATAATTCATTCATTCAGGCAGTTTCAATCTTTGCGATTGGATATGCAGAACATTTTGTGACTGACAATGGTGGTGATATTTCACTTACCAACTCTAACTCCAACTTCGGTGCAGTATCACTTGCATCAGAAGGATTTAGAAATGATGCTTTCTCACAAGATGATGTTGGGTACATCACTCATATCATTCCACCAAAAGAAATTCCATTAACGGAAACATCTATTGAGTTTGGAGCAATCGATATTGCAAAAACAGATAGAGTTGCTGGTGTTGGTTCAACTGGTAATCTTTATCTCTTTAATCAAAAAAATCAAGACACTCCACCTGAAAATGTCATTGATGGATTTAGATTTGGTGCAAGAGAGAATGACACTTTAAAAGTTCTCGTTTCATCTGCTGGTTCTGTTACAGAGTATTCAGCAAGAATTGTGATGGATGGATCACAGTTATCATCCCAAAAGAAATACTCTATTAAACAAGGTCCAACGGGAATTAATAGCATTGGATCTTATAGTCAGGGTGGATCTGATCGTCAAATTACTTTAAGATCTACTCATGAACTAATTAATGGTGAGTCAGTTAGAGTTATTAGCGAAAATGCTCATCTCCCTGATGGACTTGATCCTAATACTGTATATTTTGCGATCACCGATTCTAATACATCCGGTGGTATTACAACTAATGTTAATATTAAACTAGCAAAAACACTAAATGATGCAATTAATGGTAATGCAATTGCTATTAATGAAAAAGGTGGTGTGTTAAATGTAGTGAGTAGAGCATCTGATAAAAATTCTGGAGATATTGGTCACCCAGTTCAGTATGACGTTAATAATGATCACTGGTATGTAAATGTTTCAACAGCTGCTACAGAAAATAGTATCTTCTCTACAATTGTTGGTCTAGGAATAACTGGTCTTGGTTCTGCATCTGCAAGAACATTTATTAGTAGAAAAAGTGACAATAGAAACACAGATGATACTCTTTACAGAGCAAGATATGTTATTCCTGCCTCTGCTGGTGGAACTGTAGCAAGACCACCTACAGAAGGATTTATTATTCAAGAGTCTAACTCCTCTATTGGTATTAACACTACTGAAATTCAAACTTACTTTGGAAGTGGTTCAATTAGTAATGTAAACCAACAAAGAAACTTTAGATTTATTCGAGATGTCAGATGGGATGGTAGTGAGGTTCATGTTACTACTGAACTTCCTCACCAGTTACAGCAGGACGATCAAGTTGAACTTTTAAACATAACTGGTTCATTGAATACAGCAGGAACTGCTGGAACATCATTTAACCGTGATTATAGAGTTGCTGGTATAACCAGTTCAACCACCTTTAGAGTTGGTCTTACCACTAATCCTGGCACATTTACTAATGATACATCGACTAGAAACACATCTCTTCCTCACTTTAAGAGAAAGAGACTCAAAGACACGATGTATGTTTATAGAAACTTTGAGCAGCAGCAGTATAAAGCAGGTGAGCAAGATGGTATCTATTATATCACTCTGCTAAATGCGACTAACAGTCCATCAGTTTCTCCTTTTACAAACAATAATTTCTCTCAACCAGTTACTGCTCTCTTCCCACAAACTAATAGAGATACACCCATCTCTGATCCTCCAGAGTCTACTTCATTTGCTATCCCAAGTTTAATCGGTGAAGTTGTAATTGATGAACCACAAAATAGTGCAACTAAAGAAAACATCACTAAGTATGTGCGTGATGTTGGTATTGGTATTGGAGTAACAAATATTGTATCGACTATTGTTGGAACTTCTCATACTGTTACCACTAATATTGATCATGGTCTCAATAGAGTAACTACAGTTGGTATTTCAAGTGGTGGTTTTGGATATGGTTCAGGTGCTGCTGGAAGTCTTTATAATGCCAGATTAGTTTCTATTGGTGCATCTGTAACGGGTAAGCACGCCACAGGTAAAATCACCTTTAATGCTAACGGTGAGATAAGTGCCGTTAAGATTATGAACGGTGGTAGTGCATATGGTATCGGTAATACTCTAGCAGTTGTGGGTGTCGGAACCACAACAGGACATATTCAAGCGGTGGTTAATGTAACAAACATCTATAATAATGTTGGCGACACAATTAGAATGAGCGGTGTTGCGTCTGCATCTTATGCTGCTTACAATGATGTCTTTAGAATTACTGATGTTGAAGTAGGAGCAGCAAGTTCGTTTACGTTTGAGTCTCCATCCGCAATATCTGGATTTACAACAACAGGTATTGGTGCTGCTAACGCAGGTAAAGCGTATTTCTATCTTACTGGCGAGGCAGTTGGTGTTTCAACAATTAACTATGATAATATTAGTGGAATTGCTACTGTTAAAACTGAAGTCAATCACGGATTTAGTGTTGATCAAAAAGTAAGACTTTCTGGTGCCACAAATAGCACTTATGTTGGTGATTTTGTTGTTACTGAAAATGTTGGTCTAACAACGTTCTCTGTAAGACTTGGTGTTGGAACTGTAGCACCTGGTGTAAATGGAACATTATTTGCTTTCAATGAGGGTGTTACATCTAACGATGGTAATGTTACTGTTGATAATGAAAATCTTTCTGGAAGAATGATTGCTCCATATGCAGGAATTACTACAACGTTAAGTGCTGCAATTAATGACGCAACATCTGAGACAGTTTCAATTACAAATCTTGGTAATCTTGATATCAACATTGGTGACTATCTGGAAATTGATGATGAATTAGTCAGAGTTAAGACAACTGTTGCTCCTTCTGATAACTCACTTACTGTCTTTAGAGGTGCTCTTGGAACTAATAGAAAGACCCACATAGATGATACGATCGTTAGAAAAGTTGAAGTATCCCCTACAGAACTTCGTAGACACTCTATCATTCGTGCTTCTGGACATACATTTGAGTATGTTGGATTTGGTCCTGGTAATTACTCTACTGCGTTCCCTGATAAGCAAGATAGAGCAATTAGTGCTGCTGAAGAATTATTATCACAGTCTACGAAGAGAGATGGTGGTATTAACTTCTACACTGGAATGAATGATAGAGGTATCTCTTTTGCTGGTAATAAAAAGTTAAGCACAATTACTGGTAAAGAAGAAATCTTTGATACTCCTGTTCAAACTGTTACTGGTGAGGACATTAGTAAGGCACCGTCACTTAACATTACTGCTGCTACGGAGGGATTGTTTAGACGTTCCGTTCGCGTTGAGGGTGGTGATGATAATAAGTCAGCATCAGAATTTAACGGACCACTGATCGTTAATAACAAACTCACAGTTAATGCGGACGCTGAAACTAACAACCTCTTTATTCAAGGCGATGCTACTGTTTCTAGAAAGTATAGCGTTGGAATTGCTACTCCCACGCAAGCAGGAAACCCTGGTGATGTAATCTTTGATGCCAACCCAGATGAAGGTTCTTACGTTGGTTGGGTTTACTCCGTTCAAAATGACTGGAAGAGATTTGGTGCAGTAAGTCTTAATAAAAACTCTAACACCATGATGTTTGATGGTGTTGGAATTGGAACCACAACAAATGGTAATAGCACACTTCTTGTTGGATCTGGTAGCACACAATTCTCTGTTGATGGCACTGGTGGAGTTGGTATTGGATCTACGGCAAATGAATTTGCCCTTCGTGTTATCGGTGAGTCAACATTCAGTGGATCAATTGTTGCTACAGCATTTACTGGAGATGGTCGAGGATTAACTAACCTTGATAATGATACTGTATTTGCTCAGGTTGGGCAGGGAATTGGCACTGGTATCTACCCAAGAGATCTTGTTAACGTTGGATTTGGCACAACAGTTCCAAGACATTATCTTGAAGTTGGATATGTTGGAATGGGATCAACAGGTATGTTGGTCAATGGTGAAGCAAGTTTTGTAGGATTTATTACTGCTAAAGATGTATTTGTCAGTGGTGGAACCACCATGATGGGCGAATATCAACTGCAAAACTTGTCTTCTGGTGTTATTCGTGCATCCTCTATTGGTATTGGTTCAACGTTTGTCCTACAATCGTTCCAAGTTGGTTCTTCAAATACTCTTGGAATATCTGCTGATGGTCAAATATTCACTGTATCTGGTATTGGATCAGTAGGTGTAGGAACTACAAACGCTAGATCTAATTTGGATGTCATTGGACACACTAGATTAGAAACTCTATCTAGAAATGTAGACATTGTATCTCCAAGTTCTAATGTTGTTACGGTTGATCTTTCCTCCGCACAAAACTTTATTTGCACGGCAAGTGCTGATGTTAATCACTTCATCTTAAATAATGCACCTCCTGGATCATCTGAGTTTACCTTAAGAATCGATCAAGATTCTACTGGAAATCACTATGCAGTCGTTGATCACTTCCAAACAGGTGCGGGAACATCAATCCCAGTGTATTGGCCAGGTGGAGGAGTCTTACCGGGTGTAACAACTACGGCAAGCAGATCAGACATCTTTGCCTACCGCACATTCGATGGTGAAAATATAGCAACCGCAGGACTTTATGCAGTCGTCGTCGGTCAAAACTTCTCTAATTGAGGTGGGTTGAATGTTTAACAAGCAAACGACTCTTGATTTAGGTGGACCCAAACTTGGGTTCACCACGGATCCACAAAACCTTACTGTAAATACAGGAACAGGAGCAACTTTCTTTGCTATTGGGACAGCAACTTATGATGTAAATATTCCAGCACAATTTGCTACAAATACTGGAATTATTACATTTAGATGGTATGTTGATGATGCTCAAGTTTTTGATAATAGTGTTTTTACCGGCACGGGGACTACAACCTTACAGATTGCTAATAACACTGTTGGAAGAACTGTTTTTTGTGAGGCAGATTATATTCCCAGTGCATATGGTCTACCTGGTGTTGCTGTAACTGTAGGTAGTGCTAGATCAACTGGTAATGCAATTAATGAACCTATAAGATCTACATCTGCTGTTTTAACAGTCACACCAGAATTATCAATTGTAACTCAACCAGAGGATGTAACTTTTGCGGTAGGAACAGCAGTTACTATTGGTGTTAATGCTGCTTTAAGTAATAATGCAACGGACGGATTTGGTTATCAGTGGTCAATCAATGGCACTGATTTAACTGATGGCACTGCTGATTTTGGAGACGCAAATTTAACTGTATCTGGATCAACCAATAATGTAGTAACTCTTACTGCTAATTCAATTGAAGCAACAACTTTTCTTACAACTAAAGTTGTTGTATCTAATCCAAATGCCTTTAATACTCCAGTTACATCTAACACAAAAGATATAACAGTTTTACCATCAAGACCAATAATTAAGATTGAACAAATAGTTAATTCAAGTGTCGCAGATTTATCTCAACATAATTTAGATCCTAATGAAGATGGTGATATAACTTTTACTGATGCGACCTATCCTAATAATCAAATATGCATTTATTCACCGGAGCAGAATTTATCTCTTGAAGTTGAAATGTTTGGAGGAAGTGGACTTACTTTTAATGAAGGGACTAATGTAAATGGACAATTTCCCGGAGCAAATACAAGTGCAGGTGAGGGTGGATATTCAAAAATACAATTTACTATGGATAAAAATGTAGAATATATTATTACTGGTTTATATGATACAGTCAATGCACCTTTTCTCTATAGAAAATCAAATTTAATTGCATGTGTAGGTGAAGGTGGTGATGGTGGACAACTTGGTGAAGGTGGAGATGGTGGTGGTGTGAATATTAGAGGAGAAAATGGATCTGGAGTTGATGCTGGTAATGGTGGTAATGGTATAGATGCAGGAGATTTAACAGATAGTGGTATTTTTGGAACACAATTTGAGTTTGATGCAGGGCAACCATTATATGCCGAAGACTCAAGATACTCTGAAGGTGATACTCGTGGTGGTAGAAGTGTTAAATGCACAAAGGGAATTTACTATAGAGATGAGGGATTTACGTCATGCCAGGATGTTGGAACGGTAAAATTTAGATTGTCTGATGGCACTGAAGTTACAAACACTGGTGAGATTGAAAGAGGATTCAAAGCAGGATATAATATAATGGAAACTGGCGGTGATCGCACTACTGGTGATGGTGGAAACGGTGGAAACGGTGCTACTGGAGGAAATGCCGGTGGATCTGGTGGAGGTGGTGGAGGATCAGGGTATCATGATGGATCAGTTACTGTAGTCTCAACTCAACAGGGTGGCAGCACTGATGCTGCGAAAGTTATAGTTAGACTTGTTACTTGACTAAATAATAAAAATAGTTTAACGGGGGAGAGTGATCCCGAATGGCAGTAAATAAGAATTTTGTTGTCAAAAATGGTTTAGAAGTCAACACTAAACTTATTCGGGCAGATGCCACGAATAATAAGGTTGGCATCGGCACCTCCGTTCCTAGCTTTGAACTCCACGTATTAGGAGGGATTGGTGCTACGGATGTTCATGTCTCAGGCATGACCACCATCCTTAATGAACTGAATGTTGGTCTCGGTGGAACTGTATTAACAGTATTGGGAACCGGTGATCAATTTGTTGGTATTAATACCGCAAGTCCGCAGTTTAGATTAGATGTTCGTTCTCCAGTCTCCACTGGACAAACGGCATTATATGTTTATGGTGACATGCGTGTCACTGGTGATATAGAACTTGACGATATTAATCTTGATGATGCAACCATTCAAAACCTAACTGTTACTGAAGCATTAAATGTTTCAAACAGCGGTCTTTCTACTTTTAGTGGTAGAGTAGACTTTAACGACAGTGTTGATATTGAAGATAACCTGATTGTTGCAGGTCTTGCAACCGTCACTAAAGATCTTACAGTATCAACTAATGCAATTGTTGCTGGTCTTACTACATTAACAGGAGCAGCAACATTATCAAGTAATGCCACGGTTGGTGGCACATTAGGTGTTACTGGAGCAACAACACTATCAAGCACATTAGGTGTTACTGGTGGTTCTACACTCTCTAATAACTTAATTGTTGCTGGTCTATCAACGTTCTCTGGTATCACGACTTTCAGTCATCGAGTCGGTGTAACTACTGATTTTGTTGTTGATGGTAATACTACATTAACTGGTTTAACCACAATTACTGGTGCCATTGATGCAAATGGTGGTGCAAACATTGCTGGCGGGTTAGTTGCTAACTCTGCTGCTGTTAGTGACCTGACTAATAACCGTGTTGTTATTGCTGGTACTTCAGGTGAACTTGAAGATGATGCTAATTTCACATTTGATGGTTCAACTCTTGCACTGGGCAAAAACCTTAATGCAACAGGCGTCAGCACGATTACTCGTCTTGATAGCACTGATGTAAATGTAAGTGGTGTAGTTACTGCTACATCATTTGTTGGTGCAGGTCAAATTGGTGTTCGATCTGAAGGCACTTTTATTGGCACTGGTGTCACGATGGTTGATTTCAAATCATCAAACGAATCAAATACTGTTGATTTCGATGCCACTGCAGGTATCGCAACAGTCACCGTAACAACCGGTGTTTCTCTTGGACTCGCAATCGCTCTTGGCGGTTAATTAATAAATACACTTAACACATTAAGAAAAATGGCAGAAGCTTTTTCAAATTCATTAACAAGAGCGGCGGGTATTGTTACTACAGCCACTGGTGGTTTAATCGGTATTTCCACTAACTTAATCACTGGTATTTCAACCACTGGTATTGGTGTCAGTGATTTGGTTGTAAATGCTAATTATATTGCTGGGTCTAAAGTAACTATTATTGGTGTAAGTTCTGTCACTGTTGATAGAGATTCAACTAATAATGCAGCAACCACTAATCAAGTAGTTAAGTTCCTTGGTCCAACAACATCATTTACATCTGCTGCGGCAACAAAAACAATTTTGATTGGCGGAACTTTTGCAAATAACACAGATAGTTCTGTTAATCTAACCGTTGAGGTGAGAGACTCAAGTGCTGGTGCATCTGCTGCGATAGCAAGTAAGATACCTGTTCCTGCAGGAAGTTCTTTTGTTATTACTGATGTTGGTAAGACTCTTCTTGAGGGAACAGATGAGGTAAGAGTATATTGTGATTCAAATAATGCAATCGACGTAAATCTCAGCCTTCTTACAGGAGTTAACTGATGGCAGATAAGACAGGATATATCGGCAGAAATCCAAATGATTCTGCAGTTACAGTTGCTAGGCAATTTTTTACTGCATCTGGTGTAACAACAGCATTCACTTTTGCATCTGGATATCTAACTGGATATCTTGATGTCTATGTTGATGGCGTAAAGAAAAGAGTTGCTGATGAATTTACGGCAACTGATGGATCAACATTTGATGTGCTTCAGGGTGGAGTTGGTGCAGGAAGCACTGTAGAAGCTGTTGCATATAAGGCATTTAATGCTGCTGCTGTCTCTGGAGATATTACTGGTAATTTTGATGTATCTGGAAATACAACATTAGGTGGATCCCTTGGTGTAACTGGTGGCACAACAGTAACTAACTTAGTTGTTACTGGAATTTCAACTCTTGGAACAGGAACCACTGTTGGATTTGCCAATACTGCGTTCAATCTTGGTGGCACACCTAACATAAGTGTAGATTTACTGTCTGCTGTAGATATTAATGTCAGTGGTGCTGCAACAATTGGTGGTGTTTTAACATACGAAGATGTAACTAATATTGATTCTATTGGCATTGTAACTGCCAGAACTGGTATAGAAGTCACAGCAAATGGTTTAGTTGTCAATGCTGGGGTTGGTACATTTGCAGCAGATTTGTCAATTGCTGATAAACTTGTTCATACGGGAGATACTAATACTTCTATAAGATTTCCATCAGCAGACACAATCACTGCAGAGACTGCTGGTGTTGAGAGACTTCGCATAGATTCTACTGGTGATGTAGGTCTTGTTGGTATTGC
>UEXN01002958.1_pt1 | contig 11470 bp, 14 predicted proteins | sample 1796711 | NCBI WGS metagenome assembly UEXN01 (sample SAMEA4772470, study PRJEB27181) | metagenome | reverse complement strand
TTGATCATCTAAAAGATGTGGTGGACATGACGATAGACATTGATAAGATTGATGGTTATGCAAAAGTAAACATCTAAAGTGTCTTATTTCGACAACAACATCCTATTTAGTGTAAAAGCTAAATAGGTTTTTATTATTTGGAGAATAAAAATGAAATTGACAACAAAGAAATTAAAAGAATTAATTAAGGAAGAGATAGAGAAACTTAATGAAAACCCCTTTGGTGGTCCAACTAGAGCAAAATCCGGCAACACTCGGGCACCAGAAGACCCAAACGACCCTTTATCTGGTCCAACTAGAGCAAAACAAGCTGGTGATGATGCGGGAGAAGGTTTGGAGGGTGCTACTCGCGTACAACAGTCTGCGGATCAATCTGGTAAAATTGAAGACAGAGTAGAAAAGCTAGAACAAGTTGTTAATCAACTCATTGCAGCAATAAAAAAGAATAACTAATGAAACTGCACATAGATCAATTAATAATTCATAAAGGCAGTAGTGATCTAAAATATGGGATTGCACCTGCTTTCTTGGACCACATTGAAGGTAAAGAGACTCTAACTCCAAATGATCCAGTCCTTGTTAGGTGGATTAATGAAGAGAAAAAATACCTTGTTGTTGATGGATACCACAGAATAGTTAAGTTTTTGATTGAAGGAAAAACTTCCTTTCGTTGCAAAATTGATTGGTTTGGTAAAAAGTCTTGGTGGATACCGCCAAAATCCGATAGATTTGTCTTAAGAGAATATTTAACCAATAAAAGCCTATTTAGTGTAAAAGCTAAATAGGATTTTTTTACTATGAAAATTAAAATTAAACGACACCTTAAAGAGAGATACGGATTCAGCCCCACTAGTGACCTACCTATAGATGATTTATTCGACGCAGCATTTAAAAAAAATGAGGAGCTTCAAGTTGATAAAGAACAAATAGAAACAATTTTTAATAAAGATTTGGTTTTCTATGACCTAGAGACAACGGGCCTTCGAAGATCAGCAGCAGGATTAGAAGATGATGGTGCAACACAAACAGAAGACTTTACTCCTAGTGATGCGATACACCAGATTGCTTGTATAAGATATACTACTGGTGGTGACATGGATAAGCTAAGCCCAGAAAAACCAACCGATGCTTATATAGCAAAGTGCGAAATTCCACCGGAACTTTTAGCTAAAACAGATAAAATAAAAACTTCTAGAGCTTTTATTTTAAACCAAACAGACAGCGGCTCTTATGCGGAATATAAAAAACTTATACCACAAAAAAAAGATGGCACAGCAGGAGACACTATTGTTATTGACATCAATAATGTTGTTAAAACCCTACACCCGAATAAAGATGAAAAGTTCATTAAAAGTAAAGGCTCTGAGGGTGTTGCTGCAATTCAAGGGTTGTTTTTTCATATATTTTTAAATTATCAAATAAAGAGCAAAAAAGAGGGCAGGTTGAAAAACAGCCCAGACGAAAAAATGATCCGTATGATTTTGAAATTCTGCGCCAACAAAGACACCCTTGGTGCTGTTGATGGTGAAACCCTTGAGCAAAGAATTAAAAAAATTATAAAAAACAAGAATCCAACCTTTAAAGAGTTGTTTTTCTTATTTGAAACTGTATTTGATGATTCTGGAGAAGGAGAGGATGTTGGTAGGTGGTATAAAGAAAAAGGTGATGATTACGCTGAGAAACAGGCAAAAAGATACGCTCTAATGGTCGATATTACTGTCGAAGAAAACAAGGTTTTTACACATTATGATTCATTCCCTTTGGAAAAATATCAAACAAAAAGCCATTACCCAGCACAAGGAATAACCACTGAGAAAGAAGCTTTAGTGGGTATGATGAATTACTTCGATAATCTTGGAAGCCCCGCCCAAAAAGATCCTCCGGTTGATGGAGATTATATCTTAGTAGGGCAAAATATAATTTCATTTGATAACCCCTTTGTATTAGCTAGATGTAAGCACTATGGAATTACAAACATCAGTACGTTTCAAAATTCTAGGGTATATGATACTAGATTCTTATTTTCAACAATGGTAAAATATTTTAAAAATTTAGTTTATTTTTACAATTTAGGAGGACCAGGACCATTGAGATTACTCCAGAAAAGATTTGAGAGCACGACGATAGCGATCTCCGAATTGGAGAAACAACTCAACGCAGCTAAGCAAACTTTTGATGGTTGGCTTAAAGATAATAACTATAGAAAAGCGCTAACCAAGGCTGAGTTAGCACAACTCAGCAAAGAACAAAAAGAAGAATATGACAGTGTGAAGGTCCCCTATAAAGCACTAAAGCAACAAATAGATTCTTACAAAAAATTTCCGGCAGACTTTAAAGATTTCCAAAACATTGTATCAGGCAATAGAAAGCAGATTAAAGACGATTACAAAAAGGCTCATAATTTTTTAGTAGATCTAACAGCAGGTGGTCGTCCGAGAGCAAAACTCTCTACTCTTATGAAAGCGTTCATAAAGGTAGAACAAGGTCAAAAAGCTCCCAAGCAAACACATACAGCAGACGATGATTGTGAGAAATTAGCAATGGTTCTAATACCCGCTTTAAAAGCTTTTAAAGAAATATTTGATAATACTAAAGATTATGTCTTACAGATTGATCAAATAAAAAACATTCAAAGATATAGAACAGCCAAGTTTGCTTCTAAGGCTGTAAGGGCTCCCCTTTACGATCCCGTAAAACAACAGGTGATAATGAAAAAAGGTAAAAATTATGACACACAAGCTCAAAAAACTGCAAGTGGTTTAAAATTTGATAAACCGAATGTTACAAGCTTTAGGAAAAAAGTGGCTAATAAAATATACAACGATTTAGAAGCTACTAATAACTTGATCGATCGACACAAAGGTAAGGATAACAAAGAAGCTGTTTTGAAATTTCTCATTGGGAATCTATCAAAACAGGAAGGCTTCAGAGATGTTGAAGAGTTAAAACCTTTTCTAGACCAGTCAACGCAGGATTCTATAAGAGTTTATAAGCTTTGGACAGAACCACCCATAACAGAAAACAAAAACAGAATTAAAATAAAAATCTTAAGAGAAAATAAAAGCCCCAAGAACAATAAAAAATTTAAAAAAATAATTATCAAGGAGAAAAGAAGATGGAAAAAGAAAAAATAGATTGTCAAGGACAAGTGTGCCCTTGTTGTCCGGATTGCAATGGTGGCTGCGGGTGCTGTTTAGTTCCAAAAGCCGGTGTGCTAGATCAGTTGCAAGCTAAAGTCGTAAGTCGGAAATTATTAGTATTCCTTGCCGCGACCTGTTTGATGATTTGGTCAACTCTTGATCCAGATACATGGGCAATGATCGCTACAATGTATATTGGTGGGCAATCGGTTATTGACATAGCGAAAGTTTGGAAAGCATAATCTACAATGAAGATAAAAATTTGGAGTTAATATGAGTTGGTGGGAAAAGACAAAGGCATGGTGTTTGGTGCACTGGAGATGGCTTCTCTTCTCTATAGCTTCTCTGTTTGCTTTTTTATTGGGATACTCTAAAGCAAAAAAGTGGCAAATCAAAGCAACTGATGTTAAGAAAAATTTTGATAAAGAAAGAGAAATAATCGAAACATTGGGTCAACAACAGATAGAAGAAAATCTGGCCCATGTTGAGGTCCGAGATAAGGCCCATGAAAACAATGTTCTTGTTTTTGAAGAAAAACTAAAAGAATTAAAGATGGCAAAAAGAGAAGAGATTTTAAAAGACTCAAAGGATAATCTAAATGTGATTGATGATTTTTTGGAAAACCAAGGTATTGAAGAAGAATGAAGTTAGAAATTAATACACTTAAGAGAATTATAAAGGAAGAGATGCGCCGGGTTATAAGTGAAAATGAACTTGGCGGCATGATTCATCCTAGCCCTTCCGAGATTGGCCTACAAGTCTTCGCAACAAAGCGCGGCCCATTTAATCGTAAGAGATTAGAACAATCTTTGATTAAAGGAAGAGTGCCGGTGTATTCAAAGCCGATGGGTTCCACTGATAAACCGTACCCTGCTTTTTGGACTTCTACCCTCAAGGATACCACAACCGGATGGTTGGATTTGTGTAGAGATCCAGATTTCTGGGAAGCAAAGGCTGGTGACGAGGCTGTTATCTATGAAATCTTGCCCAGCGCTAAGATTCTGGTCATGGATTCGCAAGAAGATTATAATAAAATAAAAAAAGCCTATTCCAAGCAAACACCTCAAGGTGGGGTTGATATGCAAATGATGTTCGGCGGATCCCACATAATGGGTGGAAACATGATTGATGTTGTTGATTGGAGTAAGCTTAGCAAGGATTACGACGCAATTTATTGTTCCAGCAATAGCTGTTATACCGGTTGGGATGTGGAATCTATTGCATGGTGGAACTTAAATGTCCTCAAGGAGATTGACATTGTAGACATCAGCAAAGAATGTCGTTTAATTACAAAAGGAGAATAAATGTTCTTATTAATAAGCTCTCTGCTGTTGGCAGAGCCCAAGTTCACCCACTTGGAAGCCGGTGAGTGTGCACCATGGAAAGGTAGATTACTTAATGATGAAGCCCTATCAGAGCTTATAGTTCAAAACCAAACAGCAAAGATGTCTTGTGAGATGCGTGTAGAGTTCGAGATCAACAAGGTTAAAATTGATGAAAAATATAAGTATGATCTGTTAATGACTCAGTATAAAGCCGAAACAACCAAACTTAACGAGATCTTAAAAATTCGTGATGAACAGATTAAACAAATGAAACCGCGAGATGAAATACTATTTATTGCAGGTGGTTTCGTCATTGGAGCTGCCACTGCAATCGGCATTATGTACGCCGTTAAACCAGGATTAACGCAATGAAAAATAAAGACCCAAATTACGCAATAAAAGTAGAAAAGGCAATTTCCGAAAAGTATGGAGAAAAAACAATACAACATCCAAAAAAAAACTGGAGCGATGAAAAGGAGCAGCAATATCTTGAAGACCTCAAGGGATTCTATAAATATGAAGAATCTGGATTAGATGAAGAACAGGAGGTTGAAGGGGTTTTTATCCCCAAGAAACTAATTATGAAGAGTTCCAATCGATCTTGTCCAGTTTGCAATGTTTATTCTTTCAAATCTAATGATGATGTGTACATGTCAAAATTTGATTGTTGTGAAAAGTGTTACATACAGTGGGTTGAAGATCGGGAAGAGCGATGGAAAACTGGATGGAGACCAATTAAATGTTAGAAATTATACAAGGATTATCACAAGCAGCAGCGAACGCTTATGACGGGGCTCATGACGATAGATTTTCCCTAGATGGACAAGTTCGTAAAGTTGGATTGCGGCGCGAAGAAGGATGTCCAATTATGGATAAACGAGTCAATGATGGGTTTTCTGTTAAATTCTACGGAAACAAGATGTGTATTAACTACCAGTCAGACATCAGGTTAAAAGAAGTGTACTCTGGTAAATTTGAACAAGAAATGGAGAGAATGCTCAATGAAGTCAAAAAATTCCTCCAGAAAGAATATAAGGTAATTACCGGCAATTCAGTTTCTCTAACCTCTGTTGGAGAGCCAAAGATTTATGTGCAATCAACTTCTCGCGTTCGTTCTTTCGTACAGGCATATCAGCACTACAAGATCAGTGGCGTAAAAGAAGAGCCCGTTATGGATCCAGCAGTGGAAGATAGCAGGGCAATTACACGAAAATTTTTAGAGCAAGTTAAGGCTGCGAAGCGGCCAAGTAACGAATTCATCAGAAAGAACGATAATCAAAAGAAATAGAAAAATGAAATGGGATTTAAATTATCTAAGAAAGACATTGTAAAAGAAATTGTGAAGTCGGGGAAGGATCCCAAGTATTTCATTAACAACTATTGTCGAATTTCCCATCCATTGAAAGGTCTTATTCCATTTCAAACGTATCCATATCAAGATGATCTTATTGATGATTTCAATGATTTCCGCTTTACTGTTATATTAAAAGCACGACAGCTTGGGATTTCAACAATCTCGGCTGCTTATTGTGTTTGGCTCATGTTGTTTCATCGAGACAAAAACGTTCTGGTCATCGCAACAAAGTTTGCCACTGCTGCCAATCTTGTAAAGAAAGTTAAAAACATAATGAACTATCTTCCGGAATGGATGAGAGTTGCAAAAATTAAAGTCGATAACAGAACCTCTTTTGAATTATCAAACGGATCCCAGATCAAAGCGGCGTCAACATCCGGAGATGCTGGTCGTTCGGAAGCCCTATCGCTTTTGGTAATTGATGAGGCAGCGCACATTGATGGTCTTTCTGAATTGTGGACTGGCTTGTATCCCACGCTATCAACCGGTGGGAGATGTATTGCCTTATCAACTCCCAATGGTGTTGGCAATTGGTTTCACAAAACCTATGTTGACGCAGATGAGGGGCAAAATGACTTTAAGCCAATACATTTGCCATGGGACGTACATCCAGAAAGAGATCAAGAGTGGTTTGCTAAAGAAACCAAAAACATGTCTCGAAGGCAAATTGCTCAGGAATTAGAGTGTAATTTCAATACTTCCGGAGATACCGTCATACATGCTGATGACATTGCTTGGCTTAACGAGCAAATTAGAGAACCCGTATATAGAACTGGGCATGATAGAAACTTTTGGATCTGGGAAAAATGGCAAGAAGGAAACACTTATCTTTTAGTGGCCGATGTTGCTAGAGGTGATGGCGCTGATAATTCTGTGTTTCATATTTTAAAATTAGAAACCATGGAGGTTGTAGCAGAATATCAAGGTAAACCCAACCTAGACATGTATGCTCAAATGATCTATTCGGCTGCTACTGAATACGGGCAGTGTCTTTTGGTTGTGGAAAACAATGGCATTGGTATATCCGTTCTCGAGAAACTAATTACTTTGGGCTATCAAAATCTTTACTATTCAGTCAAAGGCACTCATGAATTTATAAATCAAACTCACGGACAGCACATGCAAAATGCTATTCCAGGCTTTACAACTTCGATAAAAACAAGGCCCTTGATTGTTGCAAAACTTGAGGAATTCATTAGAAACAAAATCTTAAACATCCACTCTTCTCGCTCTTTCCATGAGTTCCGAACTTTTATTTGGAATAATGGAAAGCCCCAAGCAATGCGATCTTATCATGATGATTTAATAATGTCTTTGGCAATAGTGTGTTGGGTTAGAGATACAGCACTAACCGTATCGCAAAAAGAAATAGAATACAAGAAAGCTATGTTGGGCGGAATGTATTTGAAAAAAAACGTTCTAAATACCACTATCAAAGGACAAAGTGGTTACAATCAAGATTTCGAAACTAAATACGAAGAAGAGTTGTCAATAACAAGAGAATTTGCTTGGATCTTCAAAGGATAAAATAAGTGGCTAAAAATAAAAGAAATTTGGGAAAAAACCCGTACAATCCAGAAAACAATCTGTTTAAATCTTTAACTAGGTTATTCTCTGGTCCTATAACAAAGCGTAGAACACAAACAGGACGACAGCTGCGACGACAGCATCTGGACATGTATGCCAGTAAATTTAGATCTCTGTCTGGTAAGCAATTTAAAAAAGTTGAATACAACCCTATGAACGTGTTGGCTGCGAACATGATATCAAATAGAAATCGCGGAGAAAGATACATTGACTTCGATCAGATGGAGTACACTCCCGAGATCGCTTCTTCGTTGGATATTTACGCAGATGAGATGACCACACACTCCTCCCTTCAGAAGATGTTGAGGATAGACTGTCCGAATGATGAAATAAAATCTATATTGGAAAATTTATATCATAATGTTTTGAATATAGATCATAATTTATTTGGTTGGTGCAGAACCATGTGCAAATATGGCGATTTATTTTTATATTTAGATATCAACGAGGGTATCGGTATAAACACTTGTATAGGTTTGCCACCACAAGAAATTGAAAGATTAGAGGGCGAAGATCCGACCAATCCAAACTACGTACAATTTCAGTGGAACTCTGCTGGGATGACTTTGGAAAATTGGCAAATGGCTCATTTTCGTATTCTTGGTAACGATAAGCATGCTCCATATGGAACGTCTGTTCTTGAGCCTGCTAGAAGAATTTGGAGACAACTTACTCTCTTGGAAGATGCCATGATGGCGTATCGTATTGTTCGTTCCCCCGAAAGAAGAGTTTTTAAAATAGACGTTGGGAATATTCCTCCACAAGATGTTGAGCAATACATGCAGAAAGTCATGACACAGATGAAACGACATCAAGTTGTAGACCCCAAAACAGGAAGATTGGACTTAAGATATAATCCCTTATCAATTGAAGAGGATTATTACATACCCATACGTGGGCAGTCCCAAACAGAGATAACCAATCTTCAAGGTGGTCAATTCACAGGAACAGTTGAAGATGTTAAATATCTAAGAGATAAGTTGTTCTCCGCTCTTAAGGTGCCTCAATCCTATTTAACAATGGGAGAAGGCGCAACAGAAGATAAAACAACATTGGCACAAAAAGATATTAGATTCGCCAGAACAATCCAGAGACTGCAAAGAGTGGTGATTTCAGAATTGGAAAAAATCGGAATCATTCACCTTTTCACCATGGGATTCAGAAATGATGATCTGTTGGCATTTGATTTGAAGCTTAATAATCCTTCCAAAATAGCAGAGCTTCAAGAATTAGAGCAATGGGATAAGAAATTCTCTGTCGCTGGGAATGCTACCGAGGGATATTTCTCCAGAAGATGGATAGCAGAAAAAGTGTTTGGACTCTCGGAAGAAGAGTTTCTACGTATGCAGAGAGAAATGTTTTATGATAGAAAGTTTGCTGCTGATTTGGAAGCAGCAGGGCAAGGACCAGAAGCCGGTGGCGGTGGCGGACTCGCAGACTTAGGTGGCGATGAAGGTGGAGGAGACCTAGCGGATTTAGGTGATCTAGGCGGAGAGGAACAACCAACAGAAGACACAGTAGATACCGGAGGAGAAGACGACGTAATCTTGGCAGAACCTCCAGCAAAGAGAGATGATACTAAGAAGAGTGGAAAACCAAAATATAAAAGAGGCAAATATAAAAGCCACAAAACCTCGTACTCGAAAGGTGGACTGTCCAAACAACTTAAGAGATCACACTCACCAGAGTTCGGGGACACCGCCAGAACAACGTTTCATGGAAAAACAGGATTTGGTGGCTTGGACTCCATAGGAAGAGGGATTACCGAAATCAAAGACTTCGGAGAATCCGAAGAAGAAAAACTATTTAATACAAGCAAGCATGTAGATCGTTTGATTGAAAGTTTGCTAAAAACAAAGGTATCAAAAGATGAAGCATAATAAGAAAAGAAATACCGCTTTTCTTTACGAGAGTCTTGTTAAAGAGCTTACAAAGTCAATCGTAAGAAAAGAAGATAAGAAAAAACACAGAATAGTTTCTATCCTTAGAGAATATTTCTCTAAAGATCAGATCCTCTATAAAGAGTTACAACTATATAAATCTATTTTAGAAAACGAGCACAAAATGACGGATGAATTTTCCAAGAGATTTCTCTCGGAGACTAAGAAAGATTTTTACGGCTTAAGTAGGAAAAGTGTTTTCAACAAACAAACAGAATTAATCTCTCAAATTAACAAAGATTTAAATTCGAATGTTTATGCTAATTTTGTATCAAACTATAAAAACATAGCAACAGTTGGGCAATGGTTCAATTCCGATTCGTTAAATGCCAAATCTAGAATTCTAATAGAGGCAAAGGTGCGGCAAATTTTGATACCAAGAGTTTTAGAATCGAAAAAAATGAAACACATTGACAATTTAACCTATAAAACTTTCACAGAAAAATTCAATGAAACATATAAAAGAACATTAAGAGAAAATCAAAAAACTCTGTTGACGCGCTACATTACATCTTTTTCCGATAATGGTTTGGAGTTAAAGTCTTTTATGAATGAAGAAATAAGCAGATTGAAAACCAGTCTTCATGAAATCAAGGACAGCAAATATAAACAAAACATAGACAAGGTGGTGGATAAATTGGAAAAATTCAAAGAAAGGCCGATTGATGAATCTATGGTCAAAGATCTTTTCTACATACAAGATCTTGTGGGAGAGATTCATCATGGCAATTAAAATAAACATTGACCCTGCTATAGCATCTGAGTCTCAAAAAACAATCAATGTTACAATAAAAGGTAGAGAAAAAATAGACTACAACTTTGACTTGCATGTGAGAGAGACACTTAATGGTGATTTTTTAATATTTGACCATAGAGACATTGATATTATAATCCTCAAGGAGCAGAAAAAGATTGTAGCATTCGCAAAAGATCTAATGACAGAAAGCGTATACGGAGCTGAGGCGCGCCTGTTTGATCATCTGAGGAAGAAGGGGATTGTCATGTATGATTCAATACAAGGTGGAAACATCTATGGTTCCTTGGAGGGAGCAATCATAGCTTCAAAAGATCACGACATCTATGAAGCTAGTATAGTTATGATAGCAGAGTGGTTAAAAGACGAAAAGCCAATGATGGATGATGCCGAGAAGTACGAGGAAGAGCTTGAAAACTATTATGCAAACCCCAGCGATGGAGACACAACAGAATTGGGAGAAGTACCACAAGAAGAAGAGAAAGGCTCTATGGCGCAAAAAGGAATGTTCTCGCCATATGTTTATGGGAGATACACGTACTAATGGAAAAAGTAAATAAAAAATGGAAAGATTTTCTTATTAAAGAAGAAGAGGAAAAGGAATATCTAGAAATAGCAGATTATTGTGTTGGTATGAGTGTCAATGCTGATTTGCAATGGAAAAAAAACTCAGATGTTGAATTTTTAAAAACTAAGAATGTTGGGATAATGAAAAAGCTTTTAAAGAGTTTTGCTGGGGATCCCGAAATAGGAAAGATGAAAATTGTCGATGATAAGGTGCAACAATACGGAGACGAAAATCCAGAATATGGATTTACCTATTATGTTACTTTGGGGCAGTCTCACATGGCTGTGCATACTTGGCCTGAGATGTTTTTAATGAATATCGATGTTTTTACATGTGGCGAAGAGGGAGATCCAAAGGCAATATTGCAAAAAGTTATTGAAAAACTAAAGCCACATAGGGTTAGAAAAAATGAATTCGGCAGAGCAAAAGGTTTAGACTGGCAGAACATATCCGATAATGACCGAGACCCTAGCGCTGATAAGGGTGAGAGTCAATTAGATATGTTTTATTCCAATCCTTTTATGAAACCATGTTAAGAAATATTTCAACTAGAGGTTAATGTGGATTTAATTTATTTTGTTCTTGCTGCTTACGGCATGACCTTTATTCTTGTATACGGCAAGATCTTTGAAGATCTAAGACCAAAGAAAGATTACACTAAAAAATGGAACACCCTGTTTCACTGTCCTTTGTGTGTTGGATTTTGGGTCGGCATTTTCATGTGGTCCATAAATGCATTTACGGAACTATTTACATTTGAATATAATTTAATTAATGCTTTCTTGTGTGGGTGCATCTCAGC
>UEXN01002957.1_pt1 | contig 11473 bp, 11 predicted proteins | sample 1796711 | NCBI WGS metagenome assembly UEXN01 (sample SAMEA4772470, study PRJEB27181) | metagenome | reverse complement strand
TACCTGATGCTGTTGTGGACCAAGATACTCTCTTCGGTCCTTTCTTTTTGGAAGCCTCCTTCTTGGAGATTCTTCCTGCCACCGACTTCGGGCGACAGGCTGGATACGGACGCTTGCTTCCCTTAGCCTTCTTACGTCCACAAGGTTTGCCAGTCTTAACATCGACCCAATCCTCAGCAAACCATTTACCTAAGCCACCCTTCTTAGCCATGTTAGCAACAGGTACATTCTGGATTACACTTACGGTTTCTTAACGCACACCAAAGTCTTTTCAAATATCTTCTCATTACGCTTTCCTCACTCTGTTATCTGCACCCTTCCACTTACCACCTTTGGACTTGTACCATTTAGCTGCCCAAGCATTTGCGTAAGCTGAAGGATATACTTTAAACTTTTTCTTTGCTGCTGTTTTAGCTCTTGACCAGAGAGCAGGATTAGTTGGTACTGATTTAGCCATTACTTAACCTCGTATTATTTCTTACTTCCCATCGCAGTAAACCCAAAGTATGCTCCGACAAGTGCTGATACAGACACAACGTAGATGTTAGCTATGTCAGCTATCAACATTGCAGCAGTCTCTTGACCAATTACAGTACAGAAAAAGATACCTGCAGGGTACAGCACCATACCTGATAGAGCAAACCAAGTCATGTTGCGTTGGGCATCACGCTTGGCATCGTCATCTTCAATTTTTCTACGTCTATCTTCTAAGTAAAGCTGACGCTCTTCGGCATCTAGCTTACCGTTCTTATCTAAGTCGTATTCTTCTACCATTATAAATCGACCCAACCCATAGCGACTAGTAAACCTAACGCCCCACCACAAATCAACAAGAATATTACTACAGCAATGAACGCCATCTCAGCGTTCTCTTTCATGCGTTCAGCATCTATTCTTGCTTGTCTCTCTTCTTCTTTTCTTTCTTGAGCTATTTCTCTACGAAGCTTGAGTAGTTCCTGATAGGCAGAATAACCAATAGTGTTAACAATGAACTCTCTTAATTCTTCCTCAGCCTGTTTAGCCTGTTGACGTTTCATAAACGTGTCCATAGCTTCTTCGTTTGTACTACTAAAAAGGCTTTGCTTCTTCTTCTCGTGTTCCTTCTTTGCGCTGTCTACACTGTCAAAGAAACCACCTAGTTCTTTGGACATAGAGGATAGTGCCTTGCCTGCACTTATGCCACCCTTGACCATCGCTAATGCGCTGAGTGGATCAATCATAGTTAGTGCCTCGGATCAAGAATATCTTTGTGGTCTCTATTGATGAACTCAAGTGTTCTTTCTAGTAGTGCTACCCTTTGCTGTAGCTCAACGATACGCATTATACTCATGCTCATACCGTCTATTTCTTCCCATAACTCGTCTGTCTCATCGTATACATCTGCTTCAACCTCAGCCATGATGCCTACTATTTCGTTTATGTTGTCTTTGTTCTGTTCAATATCTCTGAGCATATTTACTTTGTCAGTTGTATTGCTTTGTGCATCAAGCACTGCGACAGTTTCTTCTAGGTTAGCTATTATAGATGCTTGCTCACTAGCGTACCACACCATACCACCTAAGGAACTGCAGACAATACCAATTACTGCTATATTTACTTTAGGTAACTCCATTTACTCTACCACTTCTTACATGACCAGTATCGTGCAGTCATCTTATCTTTAGCTGTGTCACACTTATGTCTTGCACGAAAAGATTTTCTACGCTTAGGGTTACTCTTCTTGATTGTCATGTTGGCATCACCAAACCTAATGATCTTTTCCTTACCACCCTGACAAGCCTTGACAACAAACTTCTTGCCGCCAGAAACCTGACGCTTAGGGCTGTTGCACTTCATCTTTGATTTGTCTATCTTAGCCACGATACCTACCAAATGTTATAGTTTTAAGAAAGCCTCTCCAAATTTCTATTGGTGACGGTAGCATCCAGCCTAGTACAGCTAGTAGTATCATCCACATAGGTATGTCTTGGTTCAGCACCTTGACGTTACCTGCGTCACCATCAATGCTGAAGTTACCTTCTGACTGATCTACTGATACGTTCTCACCTGATATGTCTTTACTCTGGTCAATGGCTGACTGGTTGTTCTCTTTACCTATCTGTGTGTTGGCGTTGACTGATGTACCATCGCCTTTACCCCCACCACCAAGGCTTCCCATCAGTGCTAGAGGTGACAGACAGCCACCTAGGAATAGTACGAGTGTTAGTGCTAGTGCTAGTCTCATTGTTCTTATCCTTGATCAGTCGTAGTAGGTACATCCAAACCCACATTTTTTGGTCTAAGCGAATCTAATAGTGTTTCAACTTCTTCTGCTGTATGTGCGTTTGCTACGTTTTCCTCAGGTTTATAGTAGCTTTCACCTCTTACCATAGTTTGACCTTTACGTGTTACTGGTTTACCTATAGGTATAGAGGCCCATTCTTTAGCTAATTCCTCATGGGCTTCAGCCCTAGTTACATTCTGCTCACCTCTTAACCAAGCCTGTAGCTTTGATCTTTTGCTTCCTGCTAAGTATTCTATAGCTATTCTGTCTTGAAGCTCTTGGTTAAACACTTCATCACCTGTTAAACCCATAGAGTTTATCGCACCTGCCATTGTTAAAGGAATTATTTGGTACGCTCCTACAGCAAAAAATTCTCTGTTATCTAGCTCACTATTTGAAGCTATATATTGACCATCTTTATTAGTATTGTCCTTTACATGTTTTAATAACTCGTCCATAGAAGCACCAGACTTAGCTAGTTGTACGGTCATAACTTCTTTTACAGTCATTTTTTCCAGAGGTTTAGAGTAAGTATCAGAATAAAAAGAGTCAAATACAGAGAATAATTTTCCTTGATCTCTTAATCTATCAGTGGTTCCATTATTAGCAGCACCATAACCACCGCTTTCTCCTTTAGCTATGAAAGAAAGAAGAGGGTTATTTGAATCAGATATTTCTGGACGTTTAGTTGCTGTACCACTACCTAATTTAGTTCTAGTTTGTAAGTCTATTTCACCAGTAACTTCCAAACCATTCTCATACTGAAATGTTTTGATTGCATTTGTAGTGTTTGCTCCTGTTAAACCATCTACATTATCCCTATAATGTCCTGTCTCTTTTAGTAGAGATTGACTCTGTGCTAAGGCTTGTTTAGGTTCTTTAGGAATAACTTCAGTAGGGTCTTTATAATCTTCGTCTGTAGGTGAGACCTCTACTTTCCCATCGGTAGGCCGCACCCCACTAGCAGCAGCAGCATCAGGTAATTCTTTAATTTCAACATCTGGTTTCTTTGGTATAGGTTGATCGGTAGTTTGTTGTATTGTCACAGGCTCCATTAATTCAGTAGGCGTAATCCCCTCTCGAAAACTTTGGGAAAACTTTCTGTCTGGATCAAAGGGTACATTATCAGACTCAGGTTGTGATTGTTCTGTTACAGTTTTGTTACCTTCTATCGTGGCTGCTCTCATAGCACCCATCGCACCTTTTATATTTTCGTTTAGTTTACTAGCAAATTTCTTTGTAACTAACAAACCACTATCAAGAGATACGTTACCTTGGTCTACTGCAGCTATAGTATCTGTTACTTGCTTACGCTCTACATCAACTATTAGAGAACCGCCTGATAAGGATACATCACTCATTACTTTTTAACTCTTATTTGACCTGCACTATCAAAGTAGTGTTCACCACTTCCTATTGATGCCATTATCTTAAGGTCTGTTTCTCTTTTACCTGTCCACTCTATAACCCAAGGGTTCTGCAGTGAGCCATTTGAGCTTGATTCACCAACTTCTACTTCTTGAATTAGGCTTTGCTCTAGTGAACCTGTGAGAACGCCAAGTCTACGTAAGTTCTTTATGTAGTATTTCTTCTTATCAGAGTTTTTAAGAACTTTTCTGTAGTCAGCATAAGCTGTTTGAAACTTAAAACCTAAGTCTTCTATCTGGCTTCTCTCTAAAGTCTCTAGCTTACGTCCTCTGTCTGCTATCATAGCTGTAATGTCACCATTGTACCTCTTGTTGGCGTACATTTTTACCATGTCACCAACTTGTCTGTCCATTCTTATTTGGCCTGTGTCTATTCTCTTGTCTAAGTCGTACTCTATCTGACCAAGGCCAGTAACTTTGAAATAAGAACTTGTGTCAGAGCCTGATACAGCAGTATTGACAAGTTGTAGTTGGCGTACAAGAGCATCCCCTAGTCTAGCCCTAGCTATAGCAGCTTGGTTGGGATCTATTTGGTCTAACACGGATAGTTTCTTAAACATATTCTCATTGAAAATATTATTTAGAGTATCAGGCTTAAAAATCTCTGGAGATTTAGCTATGACAACTGAGGCATGACCAATACCCTGAAGGAAGTTGTCTCTATGTTCTGTCACATTCATGTTCTTAGGTTCTACAAGGTTGATACTTGAGAGAGATGTAAAGAAAAGAACGTCTTTACGTTTCACAAGGCTCATGTCTGTAGCTTTTTCTACCTCATCTGGATCATGTAACTTATCTGTGCTGTTGTCTATAACAGAAATATCAACATTAGGTTGGTCAGGGTCAGCCTTAGTGCTTCCTAGTACGTTTGGGTTGTAAGTAAATAGATCAATGTACTCCATATCCTTTGCTTCTAGGTCATTCATAGCTTTTGTTAGTTTAGTTATCTGACCTTCAACCATTGTCGTTGCATCGAACTTTCCTGACAGCAGAGCGTTGGCTAAGATTGGGTTGTCTACTTCTTTCCTTATCATTTCTATAGCAACTTCAGTATTCTGTCTCATATAGTTTGCTACTTTGGTATCTATAACATTTTGATCATAGTTTTTTAAGTTGTCTAACTGTGTTTTTAAAACGTCTAGTTGATCAAGCAAAGGTCTACTAGTACCCTCTGGTAAATTAGGTGGTATTCTACTTGTTATGAAACTTCTTAACTGAGTTAAACCAACCTCTAATTCCATTACATTTTCAGGCATGATATTTTTACCTGCTTGCATTTCTATTGACAAACCAGCCATGATTTGAGCTTCTAAGTTTGACAATAGTGTCTCAGCTTGTGGAACAAACTGACTCTGAAACTCTGCTTGATCTACTACTTGAGAGTTTGCTATGTATAGAGTAGCAGCTTCTGTCTTCTGTACGTTTCTAATAGCTAGGTTAAGTAGGTCTGCTTGTGTATAATCTTTCTCTGCAGCATTTAACTGTTGAGCAGCAAGTGTTATGTGTGCAGGGTTGTCGTTTATAAGTTTCAAAGCACCATCTATAGCTGCTTGAGCAGGGTCAAATCCTATGTAGTCAATGTCAACACCAGCCATTTTAGCTAAGTCTTTTTCTGCCTGACCTACTTCAAAGCCAGCGTTTGTGTACTTTATTATAGCAGCATTAATTCCTGCTCTTTTGTTTAAAGCACTTAAACCTTTTGTAGCATTGATTTCCTGAGATAGCTCACCAAAGGCTGCTCTTTTTATCATGCTATCAGTAGGTGCAGACCTTCTCTTAGCTGCGTCTAGTGCATCAAGAGTCTTGAATACACCATCACCTAGCTTTGCTACACCAGCTATAGCTATTGCTGAGTCACTTGCTGACGGCATCTTCACAGCTTTCTCGTAAGCTACTCCTTCATCTTTAATGTCTATGGAGTAATCAACCATAGTAAATCCTTACCTAATTTGTTGTGTTAACATATCTGTTGCAAAACCCATATCAAGACGAATAGCGTTTCTAAAGTAATTTATGGTAGAGTCAGGGTTTACTAAACTTCTCTGTAGCTCTAGCATTAAAGAACTTGACAGTCTAGAAGAAAAGATTTCATCACGAATCTCTTCTCTAAGTTTCAGTCCTCTTACCATATCATCTTTATCCCCTTCTGTCAAGAGGTTATCTGCTTGAAGTGCTTTACTTTGCAATCTTTTTCTCATGTCTTTGTAGTAATTGTTTTTGTCGTAAACCATCTCTGTATAGTCGTAATAGTTCTGTACGGGAGCAGGAGTAGCACCAAATAAAACTGCTGCTGCAGCCATAGGGTCTAGGTTTGACACAGCTTCTTTTCTAGTTCTACTACGGTATGAGCCTGTTTCTATTAGTTCTCTAATTTTTACAGCTTTGTCAAAGGTAGAAAGGTTACGAACTAACTGTGTTAAATCCTCTCTAACCATCTCAGTCCTACCTGACACTAGGCTAGTTACTGCAGTAGAGGCTACAGCTAACATATCCCTAGATATTTCACCTGATGGCCCAAGTAAAGCTGTAAAGAAACTTTCTTCTGTGAGCTTCTTGTGTGTGTCAAAGAACTGATCTATAGGAGCAACCCTAGTTGCATAGGCTGTCTCAGTACCTAGAGCATTTGATAACAGACCATCAATCAAACCGTACTTTATTCTGTTATGAAAGGTTACAGCGTCTTCATCACTAGGGTCATAACCCATCTGCTCTGTGAAGTAAGTAGCTAGTTTACCTGCACCAAGACCTGTTAGTCCAAACATCGGCCCCATGACCATAAACATTCTAACACGCTCACCAGCAGTAAAGTTTCTACCTACTACAATGTTCTCCATAGCACGTATACTAAAGGATAGCCATTGTGTAGGCACTCTCATAGGTCCACTCTGAGCTAGGTTACGTGACTGAGTAGTCATTCTAAAGGTTAGGTCTTGCTCTCTGTTTGTTATCCAAAGCTTACCGTCTGGTGACAATGGGTCTATGTTAGGTCTTCTAGCTCTGTGTTCTAGGAAAGCTGTAATAACACCAGTTAAACGTGATACTCTTTCACCCTCTCTAAAGAACAGAGTACTGTAGTCTAAGAAACTACCAACTTTCTCTTGGGCTTTACCTGCTAGTGTACTTGCTGTTCCAAAAGTATTTGGCCCTTGAAGTTCTATAACCTCGTTATTGATAAAGTTTCTACCACTATCATCCATGTACTTAAGTAAAGTACCTAACTCTGCTTCTTCAATACCAGAGAACTTAGAAAGTCTTTGTATTGCTAGTCTTCTTGAGGCTGAATCAGGAGCATTAGCTAACACCATCATAGGTGACACAAGCCCTAGAGCCTTTACACCCTGCCTTGGTGATATTGCTGCTATTGTAAGCGAGTGTATACCCTGCAGAACAAACTGATCAGGGTTAAAGAAACCAAACTTAGAGTAGAAACCTACCTGCAATAGTCTAGACGCAGGGTCAGCTTTAGTAAAATCTATCTTCTTACCTGTTTTACCAAAGACAAACTCTGTAGCAGAGGATGTAAAGCTATCCCATCTGTCACTAAACCAAGTAGACTGGTTCATTCTTCTTTTGATTACGTCTTGCTGCTCTCTAAGCTGTGCAGCTAAGTCATTATACTTACCTGTCTTAGTGACCTCAGCCTGTAAGAACTTATTGTAGTAGTCGTTCTTTGCTAGACCTTTAGGAAAAGTTACTATACCCTGAGTATTCTCAGCAAGCTTTACCCAACCAACCATAGCACTCTGTGAAGCTGTACGATTAGCATAACCAAAAGTTTCTGAAGCAAACTGATCAGCTATTGTAGAGATAGGACTAGCGTTGGTAGCTTTCTTACCACCAAACTCCATGAGAGGGGTGTCACCACGCTTCATATTTAGTCTTGTACCTACTACCTCACCAAAGCTTACACCAGCTATTGATGGGTCTTCTCCAACTTCATCTATCTGTACCTTTTGATCCCTAGCTTTTAAGTTAAACTTCTCTGTGAACCTAAAGTTATGTTTCTTAGATAGAGCCTGTAAGTCCTCTAGGTCTGTTACGTGCTTGTGCCAGTCGTTGTTTGCACGTATAACATCACCTAACTCATCGTACTGTTCTTTGGATAAGTTAAGTTTCTGTATGTCATCAACACCCATGTCATCCATTAAAGACTTTACTTTGGTTGTTATAGCGTTGAGTTGTTTTACAGCTAGTCTAGCTTGATCTTGACCAAAGGAACCTAGTAAGGTTCTAAACCCTGTGGATACTGTGTTGCCAGATAGTAACATCTGTTCTCTTACAGTTCCTACAAAGTACCTAAACTCTGCGTTTGTTCTTGGTCCACCTGCATTGTAAGGCATTACGTCTATACGCTCTAGTACACGTACAGAATCTACGTTAGTTACATACAAATGGTCTGCAAATGTATCAGGTATTTTAAATATAGGCTGGTCTGACTTTAGTTCACTAGGTCTAAAGGAGCCACCCTTACCACCCTTTGCTTTTAAATCTAGAACTAACTCATTATCAGGAACATTAGATACACGGTATCCTATAGCACCAAAGTCATCAGTTATACTTACGAATACACCACCCTCAGCTACTACACGTTTGAGCCTAGCAGAGGATTGGATGTGCCAAGAAGCATTACTTATGTCAACTAGAGCGTCATACGCATCAAGCAAACCATCACTTGGTTTAGTTTGATACATAGTTTTGTACATAGCTTGGAAGCCTTGTCTTGTAGGAAACTCTCTTTCCTTAGACAATTCACCATCACGTAGTTGAGTAAGGAAGTCTGATAGGTTTTCTCTCTCTTTTCCTTTTATTTTTCTTATTAGTTTTTCGTAAGGTTTTATTTGGTTAGAGACTAGTCCTTGTCCAGCCTCAGCTTGTAAGAATTTACCACCAATCTTGTCACCAAGTCTAACTGTAGCAGCACCAAATACTTTATTTAGAACATTACCTACAATACCACCTTGAAATTCAAATCTTGGTATCTCATCTGGTAAGCTTAGAGCATCTATTCTTTCTTCAGCCTCAACAAACCAACCTCTACCTTCTTCTTTCTTGACAACCTTTAGGCTAGGGTCTTGTGCAGCCACAGCTTCAGCATCCATCTTTCTTCTGAAGGGAGCACCTGAGCCATCCTTACCTAACCTAACTACTACTAAATGATCGTCTGAGTTTTGGTCAATAACCCTAGTTTGTTTTACGTTTACTACAGCATCATTAACGCTTGCTGAGATACGTGCTGCTATTTGTGTAGCTGCTGTATCTATTGCTTCTTTTGAAGCTAAAGAACCGAAGCTACCTCTTCTGTTTGCTCTTTCTAAGAACTCAAAGATAGAACTCTTTCTAACTACATCTCTAATACCAACACCGTTGGGTCTACTCTTTGGTCCTGACGTAGGGTCTAAGCTTTCTGGTAGTAGTCTTCCTGCAGTAACTGAGTCTGATTGCACCCCTACATCATCTATTATTTTACCTGCTACTTCAGCAGCAACTTCTTCACCGTTAATAACAGCAACAGTATCTATAGGTTTACGAGACTTACCTAGTCCAGAAACTTTGGCTAGAGTAGTTCCTTCTTCACCAGTTATTTCTTTTACACCTCTAGTTACTAAAGACTTTAAAGGAGATGAGACAGCCTTGGTAGACCCTAGTGTAGCTATATCTACTACACCAAAGATAGCCCAGAGGTTTGCCATAGGGTCATCGCCTAAGTAAGTAGCATCGTTGGCTGCTTTGTATAGGTTCCAGATACTATCGTCAGAGAAGATACCCTCACTCTTACGTTCGTTTAAGTACTCCTTAGCCCATTCCTTAAACTCACCTGCAGATAGGGTATTAAAAGCTCCCCTTATGTCAGAACCTTCACGATTAGTTCTGTAACTTACGTTTTCAAAAGCACCTATAGTTATTTCTCTAAGTACATTAACGTCTAAGAATGAGAGTATCTTAGAAATAGTAGACTGCTCGTTTGCTTCTAACTCATCAGATAACAGATCGTTCCATATCTTCATGTTTGTTAGAGTACGAGCAGCATAACCATTAATACCGTTGTCGTTGAGCATAAGCCCTTGGATCAAAGAGTACTCACCAAGGGTCATGTCTTCACCCTTTTCTGTACGTTCCTTAATTAGGTCTGCCATCTCTGAAGCACTGAGTCCATCCTCATATGCTTTTTCTATAGCTGATGCGTAGTTAAAGTTGACACCCTGTTGTAAAGCAGCAACCTCAGAGTCGTTAATACCTTGAGTAAGTTCTGCTGATACTTGATCAGAAGGTATATCAGTAACTATAGATATTTCTTCAGCTTTGTTCTTGTCAACAGTATTTAGAGGGTTGAAGGACTTTTCTTCTTCTCTGTCGTAACTGTCATCAACTAAAGCTAATTCATTAAAGACTTTATCTTCAAGAGTTAAGAGTGTTGACATATTTTAGACCTATACATAGCCTGTGGCTTTAAATTTATCAAGACCAGTTGCTTTTGCTATACCAGCTTCTATACCAGTTCCTATAGTACCTGCACTACCAAACATTTGCATACCAAGCCCTGCTATATTACCATACATACCTGACATAGCAGCTTGTGTGCTTTGTATACCAGATAATCTAGTAATGTTCTGATTTATACCTGTCATTTGTCCACTAAAACCTAGGTTAGCTCCAAATTGAGATGACATACTACCTAAACCACCTGCAAATGCAGAGGTTTCTACACCTGAGGCTCTATTTGCTGCTGCTAAAGATGCTCTTTGTGATAAGAAAGCCCTTATAGATTGTCTTCTTTGTCTGTTGGCAGCTAGTTTAGTTGCTTTTATTTGTTCGTTAGCTGCAGACCTTGCTGCACCAGCAGAAGCCTTGGCAGATTTGACACTAGCCACTGTGCCTCCAATGGCTAAAGCACCTCCTGCTACTGCAGCCCCACCGACAAAAGTTGCCGCAGCAGCACTAGCTCCAAGGGCAGTACCTATTGCTGCAAATGTTGTTGCTACCATTTTAAACCTCTTTCATATATGTAGTTTCACACTTAGAGTAACCCATTCGTGTGTATAGTTTTTCTAAACTAACTATACCGTGAATGTCTCCCATACAAACATAGTTTGCATTATTATTCTTTGCCCACTCTTCAAAAGTTTTTAACAATAGTATAGATCCTTTTTTACCTCTGTAATCCTTAGACACAAACCAAGCAAGTTCAGTAGCTATTATAGTTTGTGACATATACATTTCATTTAAAAGACCTACTATAGATCCTACAATTTCACCATCGTCTTCGAAAACAAAAACTTTAGTATGAGGGCTTTCTATAGCAGTACTTATAAAATTTTCTGTTTTGTCTTTATTCCATTTATGTGTTCTTGGGGCTTCTTTTGAAAATTCTTTTGCAAGTATAAGTATATCAAATACATCTTGAATACTTGCTTCTCTAACAAGTGTTTTAGTCATTAGTATCTAGGGTTCCTTCCTTGTATCATACCCCAACCTAGGAGCAAGAAGTCTTTACCCTGTTCACTCTCGTATTTTATTCTCATGGATCGTCCGTGTCCACGTACTTTTACCCTTGAAATTATTACATCTTCAGGATAATTAAAATCATTTAGGTTACTACTGTTAGGTAGAACAGGATACTTCAATCTGTATACCTGTTGTGATGCACCAAAGTCCTCAGCAAAATCCCAAGCAGCAGATATTTTTAAGCCTGATGGTCTTACAGCCTCGTAACCTGCACTCTCACTACCAGTAAATCCTGTCTCTGTAACTCTACAGTAAGTCACAATATAAGGAGCACTCTTCT
>UEXN01002138.1_pt2 | contig 11501 bp, 13 predicted proteins | sample 1796711 | NCBI WGS metagenome assembly UEXN01 (sample SAMEA4772470, study PRJEB27181) | metagenome | reverse complement strand
AGGACGGAGGCATAGCTGTGTTTAATAAGAAGCCGTGGTCCGATGCTCCGTTTCCTGATTTTGAACATCTAGACGAATTTGAGGTCAAGTTCTATTGCTTTGGCGGTGATGGTGGAGGAAATTCTGGGGGTGGTTCCAATTCCAATTCCAACTCCAATTCTGAACAAAACCAACGTGCAGAAGCTCAAGAACCTATCCGCGGTGGCCGCCGAGCAGCGGCTGTTCCAGCCCCTTCACTGACTCCGGCTCAACAAGCAGCAATGGATCAAGTATCGGCTGCCGCGCAACAGTCACTGGATGCCAAAAACCCTGCGGTACAAGACTTTAGAGACCGTTTAGCTGCGGGTCAATTTGATGCTGCACCGCAGTCGAGGTTTACTGCGCCACCAACTCGTGTTCCCGCGGGACAGCCTGTTAGTTTTGTAGAAGCAGACAAGGTTGGTATCGGTAGTATGATGGATACCAGAGGAATTTCTTTTGATTACGATAGACCTAGCACGGCGAGTCAAACTTATGAAGCAGATACCTTTTTAGGTAACATCATTAATCGGGATGGGTACAAAATAGGACCGGGTCGTTTAGAGCCTACAATAGATCCGCAAAACAAAAATTTTGGATTTAATTATAAAATAGATATTGCTCAACAAGATCCACAGGCTTTTGCACGAGACCAAGCTCTTGCTGATCAAAACATGGCTCAACTTGAGTATCCGACGATTGAAGACAGAGGCAGTTTATACGGAAGATCTTTTGAAAGGCCTGTAAGACAAAGATCTTTATACGAGGGTCTTGCAAAACCCATGTATGGCATCACCTTAGAAGATATAGCTGGACCTAATCCTATCGTAGATTTGTCAGACCTAAAAGACTCAGCAAGCCGTGGAAACCCTTACGCAGGGACTACAGGAGCTTTCGTTCCTCAAAGAATACAGGTTGACGCACAGGGACGGGTAACGGAAGTTCCGGTTGGTTTTGGAGCGGGCGGCATCGTTTCATTGTTGGAGCCCCTTGGAGATTACTTGGGCAACCAGATAGATCAGCAACGTGTTGATCCGTTTCTGGAGATGGTTGAAAACGCCGCCTATCAAGAGTTTGGCATAGACCCGTCCAGTGGCGGTGGGGGCATGGGGTCCGTTGGCTTTGATTTGCCCGGAGAAACCTTTGGCCCCGGACAGATGAAACCGCAGGTAGGGTTTGAGCAGCCGGAACTAAACCAAAAGCCAAGTTTTGGTTTTACGACTCCCGTGCAACCGGTGGGTTTTCCGATTGCGACAACAGGCCAAGAAAAGATGACCAATTTATTGGGGGATGGCCCTAATATCGGTAATGAAACTGTGCAACCAAATTTCATGCAAAGTGCTCTTGGTTACTTCGGTGAAACTTACGACACGTTTGATATTGATACAGGTATGTCAAGCACCGCTATGACCCCTGAACTCATGGTTCAACGAGCTCAAGGCAGTTTGATGACACGAGACGTGAAACCAAAAGCCCTAACGGATTATCTAAACAACGTAATTCAAACAGGCGGTAACCCGACCATGATGGCCCCAGATATGTCGGGTAATATGCAACAGGCTAACCTGCTAGGAGTGGGGCCCGGAGGCGGCGTAAGCTCCGGTCAAGCCTTGCCTAGTACAAATCCTTATCAGGCGCAGCTTTTTTCGGCCTTTGGTGGTATCGGGTCTTTGTTTTAGACCAACCACTCCCTAGCCTCCTCGCCAAGCACCTTGCCCGCTAGGTCTATCTTGCCCCGTAAAGCCTTCAAGATCTTCTCGTCAATAGTTTTAGGCGATACTAGGTCAATGTAGGTGACCTTCTGGTCCTGACCAATACGGTGCGCCCTGTCCTCAGACTGCAACCTAATCTCCAGATCATAGCTGTTGCTAAAGTATATCACGGTGTAAGCGGCAGTGAGCGTAATACCATAGCCCCCTGTCCGCGGCTGACCGACAAAAAAGCGCAATAGGCTATCCTTGTCTTGGAACTTGTCCACGATGTCCTGCCGCTCATCTTGAGCCGTCTCTCCGTAATAGGTTGCGACCGCTTCGGGCCCAAAGCGGTCGCGCAGGGCCGAAGCTATCTGTTGGATGTCGTGTGTATACGTCGCCCAAATGATTGCTTTTCCCTGTAACTCTTCAGCTACGTCAATTAGTTCCTTATATCTGTTACTTGCCAAGGTAACCAACTCGCCGTCATCAGATTGTATATGACCGCAACATATCTGTTGCAGGCGCATGATCTGTGTCAGGACACTAGCTGTTGTGGCTAACTCTCCGTTGTCCAACTTTGCCAATGCCAGCTTCTTCATCTGCACGTAAGCTTTCTCTTGCTCCGCGGTCAACGGTACATCACGCCGTATGTACATCTTGGCAGGCAGATCAAGGCACTCTTCTTTGAGTATGCGGTTGCTGAACCGGTTAAGCTTCTCGTTCAACTCGTCCAACCGCCGGTAGCCTGATATCTCTTGGAAGCTTCTGGCTCCCATCGTGCGCTTTTGTACAATGGCGTAGCGGTTCTGAAAAGAATAGTAACTGTTAAAACCAAGTGCATCAGGAGACAGAAACGCACACTGGCTAAACAAATCCATAGGGGATTTGGTAACAGGCGAGCCTGTCAGGATACGTTTGTACTTAGCGTCCTTTGCCAGCATCATTACATTCTTAGTGCGAGTAGCCTTACGGTTCTTGATCGTCGTGCTTTCATCTACCACCACCATATTAGCGGGGTTCTTAGCCAAGAAGGCATATGCGGCCTTCGTACCACGCGGCGTGGACAACGCCTCGACGTTCATTACAAATATCTTCAGCCCGTCAAACGGCTGATATACAATCTCTTTCATTTCTTCTTGGAACTTCTTAGAGGTAGACGGCGTCCAGCGCACAATCAGTCGCTCTATACTGTCTGGCAGGTGTGTAGGTATCTCACCTTTTACCCAGTTGTCATAGACGCCTTTCGGTGCAATGATAAGGACCGCTCCAAGTTCCTTGGCTTCATACAACATACCCATTGTATCAATAGCCACCTTGGACTTGCCTGTTCCCATCTCCATGAACAGCGCATAGAACTCCGCGGACCACGAGTCTTCAAGCGCCTTGCGCTGGTGGTCAAACGGTTTTGTCTTGAACTTGTATTTTCCCATAATTTTCTCCTTGACACTGAGACAATATAAGCATATATAAGTATTTGTCAAGGCCCAAACGGTGCCTTTAACAACGATGGAGAAACGCGATGAGCGATATCTTTGATCAGATGGAAGAAGACTTTGAACAAAGCCTGTCTTCCGGTGTAGAAAAGCTAGACCAAGCTGGTCTTCAAACGGTGGCCGAACTGGCCCGCAAAATCCGAGATGAAGAAGAGTACATATCGTCTCTTGAGTCTGACCTCAAGAAGGCAAAAAAAGGTCTTATGAAACTAACAGATGAAGACTTGCCGACCATGCTTGCAGAAATTGGTCTGTCTTCAATGAAACTAGACGATGGTTCAGAGGTAACCGTTAAACAAACCTACGGGGCATCTATACTCGTGGATAATAGACCTGTGGCTTACGAGTGGCTTCGGGAGAAAGGTTACGATGACATCATTAAAAATACCGTTGCGTGTCAATTTGGCAGGGGCGAAGACGATAAAGCGTCGGCTTTCAAAGCCATTGCAGAAAAAGAAGGACACTACGCGGAGCAGAAAACGGAAATCCATCCGCAGACGCTTCGTGCCTTTGTCAAGGAACGTGTTGAAAATGGTGACGACTTCCCAATGGAGTTATTCGGAGCCTATGTCGGACAACGAGCAGTTATCAAGAGGAGTAAATAAGATGGCTGATAAGAACAAAAAAGTTGCAGAAACTAAATCTGCTGAAGTAATCCCTTTTGATCCAACTATGTTTGAAGCTGATGCCGGTATGGGTATGGAAAATATGGGGCAGGAAGATCTTGCGCTACCTTTTCTTAAAATCCTGTCAGGTTTGGATCCGCTTCTGGACACGCATGAGACTGCTCGCAAGGGTGACATCTACAATACCGTCACTGGGCACGTTTACACGGGCAAGGACGGCATCAAAGTCATTCCATGCGCCTATCAGCGTCGGTTCATTCAATGGGCTCCCAGAGGCGTTGGAAGCGGTGCTCCGCAGGCCATTTATGCTCCGGGGGAAACCATCCCAAAAACAGAGCGTTCTTCTGAGGACAACAAGGAATACGTTGTTGGCGGAGAGGGTGAGTACATAGAAGAAACTCACCAGCACTTTGTAATTGTGATGAATGAGGACGGTACTTCTGAAACGGCTCTGATTGCGATGAAGTCCACGCAGTTAAAGAAAAGCCGTAAGTGGAATAGCATGATCTCGTCACGGGTAATGCAGGGCAAAAACGGCCCGTTTACCCCACCACGTTTCAGCCACGTTTACAATCTGAAGACCGTGTCAGAAGAAAATAGCAAAGGAAGTTGGCACGGGTGGGAAATGAGCCTTGAAGGGCCAGTGCAAGACGCTGGCACATACGGACAGGCTAAGACGTTTGCCCAAAGTGTGACAACAGGTGATGTTGTCGTAAAGCATCAGGACGAAGCCGCAGGGGACTCCTCAAACGACGACTCTGACGTACCGTTCTAAGCAGTTGAGGCGGCGGGTTTGTACCATTGATCCCGCCGTCTCTTCCTTTGGGGGCAAACATGTCTGTAGAAAAATTTCAGCAAATATTTCGCGGCCTTGAAGCGGCGTATGGCACTTACAAGATTGAGAAAACCCAGTCGAATGGGAAGAACTCCGGTAAGGCGGCTATTATACGTGAACCACGGACCACGGAACTATGGAAAGGCCACCTATCAGGTAAAGGTCTAGCCATTGGTATTATTCCAATCAACGAGCAGAACAAGTGTGTCTGGGGCTGTATTGACGTAGATCAGTACCCGTTAGACCACAAGCTGTTGATACAAAAGATCCGGAAGCTCAAGCTTCCGTTAGTTGTGACCCGTTCTAAATCCGGCGGGGCGCACTGCTTCTTGTTTACCACAGAGTGGATAGACGCCAAGGATATGCAATCCACATTACAACAGGTGTCCGCGGCACTTGGCTACGGCGGTAGTGAGATATTTCCAAAGCAGGTCAAGTTGCACCTAGACCGCGGCGATGTTGGTAATTTTCTAAACCTACCGTACTACGACGCTGAAGACGGGTTGCGCTACGGATTTGATGACAAGGGTGTCAGTATCACGCTGGATGATTTTATCGCTCAGTACGAAAAGTATAAGCAGACTCCTGAAGAGATAGTGAAGCTACAGCTATCGGACAGTGATAAGAGCGCAATCGTCATGCGTGACGGACCGCCTTGTCTACAGCACCTGTGTAAAGAGCTAATCAGCGAGGGCGGGCGCAACAACGGCCTATTCAACATAGGTGTGTATCTTCGCAAAGCGTTTCCAGATAGCTGGGACACAGAACTGTTGCGGTATAACAACGAGTTTTTGTCGCCGCCTCTGCCGCTCAACGAGATCAACATCATAGCCAAACAGCTTGAGAAGAAGGAGTATGCCTACAGATGTAGCGACGCACCTATCGTCTCGCATTGTAACAAAGAACTCTGCATGACCCGTAAGCACGGCATAGGTGCCGCGGTTCAAGGGGCTATCGTTGCAAACCTTAGAAAGTATAACTCCAACCCGCCCGTGTGGTTTATGGATGTAAACGGCGAGCCGTTAGAGCTAGACACAGAGGCCCTGTTGTCTCAGCCCGCGTTTCAAAAGGCTTGTATGGAGCAACTCAGCTTCATGCCTCGCACTGTTAGCAAGATAGTCTGGGAGGGACGTATATCTGCGATGATGACAGAGATGAGGGACAACGAGTCTGCCATCATGGAGGTGTCAGAGGACGCAAGCGTTAGCGGTCAGTTCTACGACTACTTGGAAGAGTTCTGCCGTCATCTACAGCAAGCAAAAGATAAAGAAGAAATACTGCTTCGTAAGCCGTGGACTGATGAGGAAACCGGTAAGACTTATTTCCGGTTGAGGGACTTTGAAAGCTTCCTAAAAAAGAACAAGTTTTTTGAATACAAGTCGCACCGCATAGCTCAACGGCTTCGGGACATTGAGGGCTCTGCTATTCAGTTAAGAATTAAAGGACGGGTAGTTCGTGTTTGGGAGATACCCGCTTTCGACAGTGCAGATGTAGATATTACGTTAAAAGATTTTGAAACAACGGAGGTGCCTTTCTAATGTTATTAGCCGATGGATTTGAAAAAGCCTTTATGGGTATAGCTCACCGCGCTGGTCAGGAAGATGTCGTAGCCTACGACTTTGATAAATGCGTTGGTGTTCTTATAGACCGCGACAACATGGAGCCTGATGAGGCCCATGAGTTTATGTGGTTTAACGTGGTGGGGTCCTATGTTGGGGACAAAACCCCTGTTTTTATCAAGCACATGTCAGACATAGAAGAGTTGTATGATGAAGAACTTTGAGCGTAACACAGAGATTTGGCGTTTATATAAAGAAAACATGATGACGCTAGCCGCCATTGGCAAGATGTTTAACCTGTCCAGACAACGTGTGTATCAGATTGTACAAGCCAAGAAAAAATTAGTCGAACACACAAAGAACTGGGACAAACCTTTTGTTTAGGTACTTCGGACCCCCCGGAACAGGCAAGACAACCACGCTGATTAATCAGGTGGAGAAGGCTCTTGGTGCAGGCGTACTGCCAAACCAGATAGGGTTCTTCTCGTTTACCCGTAAGGCCGCGGAAGAAGCGCGGGACAGGGCGGCGGCAAAATTTAACTTAGACCCGAAGGAGCTACCCTTCTTTCGCACCCTGCATAGTATGTCTCTTGCCATGAGCGACATACGCACAGATCAAGTGATGCAGAAAGAGAATTACAGAGAACTCAGCCAGATCATGGGCTTTGAGCTTTCTACAGACAAGCGCATCGATTACAACGACGACATACCCAGTATAGTAAAAGCTAACGACCCCATATTGGGCGTCATCAATCTAGCACGGCTTCGTAAGATAGATTTGCGCGAACAGTATAACGAGACGGACATCGAAGAGTCTTGGAACACTGTAAACTACGTCGCCAAGTCCTTGCTTGAATACAAGAAGCAGAATGAAATGTATGACTTTACCGATATGCTGGAGCAGTTTGCACAAGGGGCAGAACACTACTGCCCGCGCTTTGCCCTGACGTTTCTGGATGAAGCGCAGGATCTGTCCGCTTTGCAGTGGGACATAGCTCACGCACTGGACGCCAAGTCAGACCGTATGTATTGCGCTGGTGATGACGATCAAGCCATCTACCGATGGGCGGGTGCCGACGTTGACCAGTTTATCAATCTTGAGGGCGCATCCGAAACCCTGTCACAGTCCTACCGCATACCCAAGGCAGTTCACTTCCTAGCTCGTAAGGTAGCCAGCCGGATACACCGTCGTTACCCTAAAACTTACAAAGCTAGAGACTTTATGGGTACTGTTCGTAACATATATGCGGTGAACGAGTTGGACATGAGTGAAGGCACTTGGCTGATACTGGCGCAAGCCGGTTATATGCTGGCCCCCGTAGCAACAGAGCTCAAGACAGACGGATACCTGTTCGACTACCGCGGAACACGGTCTATATCAGAAAAGGTGAGCGAGGCCGTTAACGGCTGGGAGCAATTACGCAAAGGCCGTGAAGTGACCGGAGCAGTGGCTCGTACCATATATAGCTATATGTCTACCAAAGACCGGTTGAAGCGAGGTTTTAAAAAACTGCCCGCACTTGGTGATGAGGACTTGGTGACGCTCGACCAACTAATCGCGGACCACGGGCTTATGGAATTAGTGCAGATAGTGGGTACAGCTAGGCTGGAGTCCGACATCAGAGACTGCATCTGGCATGAAGCGATGGACAACATACCGTCCACCGAAAGAGCGTACATCACGGCTCTACTGCGCCGCGGTGAAAAGTTTAATGCAGAGCCTCGCATCAAGGTATCCACGATCCACGGCTCAAAGGGCGGCGAGGCGGATAACGTCGTGCTGTTCACGGACCTATCAACGGCATCAGAAGAAGCGTTTAGAAAAGACCCTGACGATACGCACCGCGTATTCTATGTGGGCGTTACCCGTACAAAGGAAAACCTGTATCTTGTGGAACCACAAGACCTAGCAAAGAGTTATGATCTGATATGAAACAGCAAGAGCTATTTGACCGAAGAGAGTTTATTCAGTCTGAGATTGAGCGAGCCTATGTAAACGCTGATGATGATTGGAAGAGAGATTATTATCATAATGCCGCAGAGTATCTGTCTAAGAACAAGTTTATTGAAGGCGGAAAGATATGTGCGTTTTGTCGAGAGCGAGGGATGTCTGAGCCGCATCATCATAATGTGTGGGGTGCTATGGTGGCATCGTTAAAGAAGTTAGGGTGGGTAGAAAAAATTGGAATGGTTGCACCCACTACTAGACACACACATATTAACGCGGTTTGCCAATGGGAAAGTAAACTGTATCGGGGTGAATGATAAATGAAACGCGATGAAATTTTAGAAAAAGCAGAGTCCCTGATCAATGGGGACCGCGACCGCGACTACGGCGATGCACATAAGAACTTTCAGGATGTAGCCAAGCTGTGGTCTGTTATTCTGGAAACAGAAGTAACTGAAAAGCAGTTTGTCTTATGTATGCTCATGGTCAAAGCCGCAAGGCTGATGAAGACCGACCACGAGGATAGTTGGGTAGACATCTGCGGATATGGAGCGTTAGGTGGAGAAGAAAAGTAAAAAAGAAATGCTGATACGGTTTATAAGAGTGGAACATCTGGAAGACCATCTCAAGGACGGTTGGAAAGTTTTAAAACGCGGTACTGAAATGATAACTATTTATAGGAAATGATATGCTTGAGATCATGGATACCCCTAAGTTAGAATGGGTGCCACCGGCGGAATTGCCAGACATCTTTGATGCCAAGCAGATAGCCATCGACGTTGAAACAAAAGACCCTAACCTCAAGTCCAATGGGCCGGGGTGGCCTACGGGTGACGGCGAGGTTGTGGGCTATGCCATAGCAGTTGATGGCTGGAAAGGTTACATACCCATACGCCACGAGGGCGGCGGCAATCTGGACGAGCGTATAGTTAATAAGTGGCTCAAGAAGGTGTTTGAGTGCCCCGCTGACAAGATCATGCACAACGCCCAGTATGACGCGGGCTGGATCAGGCGCATGGGCTTTACCATAAACGGACGCATAATCGACACCATGTTGATAGTGTCTCTGCTTGATGAGAACAGGTTTAGCTACAGCCTCAATAACGTAGCCTACGACTACCTCAAAAAGGTGAAATCTGAAAAGGAACTGAGAGCCGCAGCAGTTAGCTTTGGATTAGATGCCAAATCGGAAATGTGGAAGATGCCCGCTATGTATGTGGGGCCTTACGCACAAGGTGACGCGGAACTTACCCTAGACCTGTGGAACTATCTGTCCGTAGAGATAGGTAAGGAAGACCTATGGCCCATAGCTAATCTGGAACTGTCCTTGTTGCCGTGCCTGATAGACATGACATGGAAGGGCGTCCGCATAGATCAGGACAAGGTAGAGCGCACCAGAAACAGCCTGCTCAAAAGAGAGAAGGTTGTTCTCAAGCAAATAAAAGATATGTCCGGCATGGACGTTGAGATATGGGCCGCGCAGTCTCTGGCTAAAGCATTCGACCATCTAAGCATAGCCTATCCAAAGACAGAGAAGGGCGCACCGTCGTTCAGAAAGCAGTATCTGTCTGACCATACGCACGACTTTCCAAAGCTTGTAGTCGAGGCTCGCAACCTGAACAAGACTAGCGGCACGTTCATCAACACCATTATGAAGCACTGCCGGTCAGATGGACGCATACATAGCCACATAAACCAGATCAGGTCTGACGACGGCGGCACCGTGTCGGGCCGCATATCAATGTCCAACCCCAACCTGCAACAAATACCGGCCCGCGACCCAGAGCTAGGCCCTATGATACGCAGTCTGTTCCTACCAGAAGAGGGCGAGCAGTGGGCGTCAATAGACTTCTCGCAACAGGAACCACGGATCTTGGTTCACTATGCACAAGTTTTAGGAAATTCTAAGGGACGGGTGCCGTTAGAAGGTACACAGGACTTTGTTGACGGATACCGCAACGACCCAGACATGGACTTTCATACGATGGTAGCAGAAATGGCGGGCATTAAACGTAAGCAGGCCAAGACAATAAACCTTGGTATGATGTACGGCATGGGCGTCAACAAGCTGGCAGACCAGTTAGATATCGAAGTAGATGAGGCAAGGAGCCTTATTAAGCAATACCATGAGCGGGTGCCATTTGTTAAAGGTTTACAGAACGGTGTGATGAAGCACCTCAATAGTAAGAAAAGCAAAGGCGCGGTAAGCTCAATACTAGGCCGCAAATGTAGATTTGATCTGTGGGAGCCTGATACATTTGGTATGAGCAAGGCTCTGCCGTACCAAAATGCCGTCGATGAGTACGGCCCGACCACCCGATTGAAGCGAGCATACACCTACAAAGCGTTGAACCGGTTGATCCAAGCGTCAGCCGCAGACATGACTAAGCAGGCAATGGTGAATATTTATAAAACAGGACGTGTACCATTAATTCAAATACACGATGAAGTGGCTATTTCTGTGAAATCTCGTGAAGAAGCAAAAGAGGTTGCAGAAATCATGGAAAATGCTGTACCGTTAGAAGTACCAAGCAAGTGCGACGTTGAAATCGGCCCTAGCTGGGGCGAAGCGACGTAGTTTTTTTCATGGTGAACCTCCCTTAAACTGGCCCCGCTCCGGCGGGGTCTTTTTTACTTGTGTTTCTACAACATATCCTATATATTCGCTTACATAAATACAATATGTGGAGTTATTATGGATACGACTAAATGGAAATCTGTTTTGGTTCCGATTGAGGTGTACTCCGAAATCAGAAAAATTGCCAAAGCAGAGGGCCGTACAATCAGCGGTCAGCTACGAATAATATTCGATACTTACAAACGCTCACAAAAGGTTTAATTTAAAATCTTCGGGGCGTTTCCTAAAAAAAATTTATCTACTGGATGGGAGTTTATGGGATGATATGTCCAGAATGTGGCGGAGAAGGAGAGTTGGAATATGAACGCGCTGTTGTCGATTGGGTAAGAGGGGGTTACCTTGAAGGGTACATGGACGATTGCGAAAAATGTAACGGTACAGGAGAAATAGACGATGGCATGGCCGAAAAATAGAGAACTTCAGTACGAACCTTTCGGATACGCAGGTAAAATGCAACAGCTACTGGAAAACAACCAGTGCCCGCGGTGCAAATGTAATCTGCCGCCCGTCGAGGTCCACGGTCACATTCAATGTTCTTGTTGTAAACTTTATATTAGCGAGTGTTGCACGGGAGAGCGAAGTGAAATGTGTTAAATGTGGGGCAGACACCTCTGTGCTTAACAGTCGTCCACATAATGCAACCCTGCGGCGGCGGCGTGAATGTAAAAAATGCAAGCACCGGATGTCTAC
>UEXN01002939.1_pt1 | contig 11530 bp, 17 predicted proteins | sample 1796711 | NCBI WGS metagenome assembly UEXN01 (sample SAMEA4772470, study PRJEB27181) | metagenome | reverse complement strand
CTAGCAAAGGCTCTTTTGGGAATTGTTGCCCATACCCTATGATAGCATCATCTAATCCGTCTGCTGCGAGGGCGGCTGGATTCAATAAACTTACTTCTTCTCTAGCTAAATTCATTCTTCGCTCTCCACGCTCTCAAAGAAGCATTCTGACACTTCCAGCAGCCCAAAGCTTCATCCAAGCTTTCGTGGGTTCCTTTTGGGCATTCTTCGCTCTCCACGATTACTTTCTCCAAGTCCTTCTCTTTTATTACCACCTGTTCGCCATCAATAAGAACTAAAACACCCTCAAGGGTTACTGAAATCGGGAAGGTGTAACCTGCTAGGTTTGTGTGTTCTCTAATCTCTTGTTTGTAATAGTTCGGGTCTATTACAACTGCCTCATCGCCATTCTCGTAATAAAACCCTTTGGTTGGGTGATCCTCGCTTCTACTATAGCGATAAGCAGGTTCGCCCCGATAGTTTATTTTTACTCTATCACCGACTTTCATTCTTCGCTCTCCTATAAGCACCTACGGCAACAGGCCATAACCCCTCTGCAATCTCCAAGCAAGCCTCGGCAACCTTTTGAATCTCCCACTGTGCCCCTTCGTGTGTGCGAAGGTCAATGAACTTTAGAAGATTGTTCAGGCTGACTGTGCCGTAATACTCGGTGTAGAGGTTCTGTGGCAGAACGCCTCTTGCTTGTTCTCTGCAAACGCCTTTTTCTATTAGCTCTTCATAAAGAAAAAGAGAATTCTCATTGTGACGTTTCACTACTTCTGCGGCAGTAGGATTCCAGTCGCCAGTTACATAACCACACATAAAGAATGCTTCTGTATCTGTCTCAGGATTAATCAACTCTTCGGCGTTTGATGCCTGTCGGTTTGATTTGTGCTGTGTTCTGAAAGCCTCTGGCTCGTAGAACTGAATGTTCACATCAGTATATCTACGAGAGATTTCGTTATAAGACCAAGTGCGATGACGGTGATGCTGAGACCTAACAAAAAGTGGAACCACAAAACGGAAAGTAGCAACGTTGTGTTCAAACGTGCTGGTGTGTCTGTGTTTAACCAAGTAGTTAACCAGTTTCTTATCTTTTTCATCTAGTGCCTCCTTGTGCTTGCCAAAGCTAACGCGGGCACTATTAACGATAGTGAGATCAGAACCCATGTGTTCCACGAGATCAACTCTGCCAATTCCGTCTCCATAGACATGTATACTCCTTTTGGACTCTTCTTTAAATAGTGCTGCCCTTGGCACTGTTGCCTTAATATTACTCATTGGAATCCACTCCCTCTTGGTCCTGTACGCGTCTGGATCACTCATGTTTCTATACTAACCCATTACCCTCTTCAATGTCAAGGAAATCCTTTATAGCATCGAAGTGAGCGTCAGCAATCTCCCATTGTGCGTCTTCCGATAAGAGGTATTTAGCATCATCAATATTTGTAAAGAAACCATTCTCTGACAGTAGGGCGGGCATAGCAGTCTTTCTGAGGACATAGAAAGACTTATTCTCCACGACCCTGCGTGGCTTTAAGCTCGTCTCAGAATAGCGGCTAAGTAGCTTCTGAGCTATCTCACCAGCAGTGCCTGCGTTCCTATACACAAAAACGGAAGCTCCACGAGCTGACTGTGACGGCCCTCTAATGGTATTCCCAATCGCATTTGCATGGATAGAAATAAACAAAGTTTTGCCTCGCTTGTTCTCTCGATTTGCATTCCTAACGCGAGTAGTCAAAGATACATCTCTCTGCTCAAGCTCTTCCGGCATCACTGTCTCTGTGACATAGCAATCCTCCACACAATCGAAGACTTCGATCCCAAAGCCAGACAGGATTGTCATCAACTTACTGGCAACGCCACGATTAAACACACCCTCATATATAGAAAGTACCTCGGGCTCCGTAAAATGATACTGCTTGCCACCTGGTGTCTGATACTTCTCATCAATCATCCCCCCGTGGCCGTAGTCAATAATAACTCTGTCAAACATCTTTGTTTCTCCTCAAATAATCTATTTGAAATTGTATGTAACGTGCTGCCTTCTCAAGATCTTCGATAGCACTTTCGCTCTTCTTGCCCGCTCGAAGCACATACTTGATAACATTTCCAAGAGAAAAGTTTAAGTCGTATGCCTCGATGATCTTGATGGCCTCATAAGTGTTGCTTTCACCACCGTAATAGTTTGGGTGGTCAATCTTGTTCATGACGCTTCTACTAGCGCCATAATATGACCACGCTCAATCAGGTGGAACTTCTTGCTTTCTAACTCTATTTCTCTAATAATATGCGTGGGCACAACCACTACATCTCCATACTTATACTCTCCCAGCGGGTCAGCATGCACAGAAACCGCTTTATAAGGATTCTCTGTCGGCCTGTAATCCGCAGGCAGCAGCACTTCATAAGGGTTTTCCCTATCCTTGTCGAACGAGAGAGCAACTTGAATCCAGTTGTTCTTTGGCTTTACAATCATCTATCCTCCATAAGTATTCAGTAGCTTTTCATTAATTTTGTATTGTTCATCATCTAAAAAGGCTGTTGCTAGCTCGTTGCAATGCTTACAACGAAATCTTACTGCAACATGTCCAATTGTTGCTTCCATGTGGCCTGTTGGCACATAATAGTGCTCTCTACCATCTATACATTTTCTTATCTGCTCTACTTTGGGCAGCATGTAGTTGAACTTCATACCGAACCTCCACTACATGCCACCTAACAAGACTCTAATAATATGTCAAGTTATTTAATCTCACAACTTCCGCCGGCACAAGCAAGCTCGCCTTGTAAGTCTGTGTCATCTTGCATTTCTACAATGCTGGACAGATCAACTTCCTGTAGTGTCTGTAGCATAGTATTGTATGTTTCCTCGTCACAGTCTTCAAAGGGAGCCTGGATGTACGTGCCTCCATCATGAGGCAGCACTGAGAGTCCGTTGTAAGAATTTCTATTCTCCCACATCCACTCGCCAACGTGTTCCCACTCATCTTCTTTAATCGTGACAGTGGCACTCACATTATGGGTGTTTTGGCCCTTTCTGTGGCCCTTCTTGATCCAATTAGAACTAAACAGCTTAACTCTCTCTAGCATCTCTAGAGCGCTCTCAGAGCGCAGTATTGAGCCCTCTGGGGCTTTCTGCGGGATCTGAATGACCGCTGTATCGTGGGGACGGAAGTATTCATCCTCAACCAACTCCGGGTGGAATTCGTTTAAGTATTGATAAATAGCCTCATTCTTGCCCACCCTAATCCTACGGATGTAGTAAGGAGCATGCCATGCATGGATGCCAGAAGAAGTGCCCAACGTAAGGCTTGTGGTACCGGCTGGTTTAATACAGGTTGTCCTAGCAGCAGCATTTATGCCTAACAACTTAGCAACTCTAACATTCTCCTCCTTGACTATGGAGGCAGCCTTGCCAGTATCGAGTCCCAAAACCTTGCCAGATGCAATCCCAGTCATAGAAACACCGATAAGTGCGTCCTTTTCTGTTGCTCTCTTCCACACCGCACGAAGGTAATGGAAATCTGTATAGCTTGCCTGCAAAGTGCCTATGAAAGCCGCTGCCCTAACACGGTCGTTTAGCTCCTCTTGAGTCTCAACATTCGAGACGTTGACTTCTGTTAAATTACAGAACTGGAACGGGCGAAGAGCGATCTCACAACAAGGATTAGTCCCCCAATCTTTGTCATATGTAAAGTAGAAGCCTGGCTCTCCTGCACCTGACGCCCTCACCCGCTTCCAGAGATCCTTAAAGAAATCCTCTGTAACAATATGGCGCATTAGAACGATTGAGTTGTTGGCTCGGCCCCTCTGTGGGTTCTTCTCCCACCAACTTCCCGTCTTAGCTGCGATCATTTCATCGTCATCAGCCGAAAACAGGGAAATTAGAGCAGCACGACGAATGCCACCTGCCAGCACAGCGTCTGCAATATAACAGATCATGTCATGGACTTCAATCGGTCTTAATTTATCACCATTCTCTTTTGCTTCTAGGATACCTTCAAGCTTAACCAAGCACTCCTTCAGAGGCTGTGGTCCGGGTGCCTTACCACCCGATGTTACTAATCTACTGCCCTTGGGTCTAATATCCGAGAAGTCGAAACGTAACTTTGAGGTTCCACGGAAGTAGGACATCACCAAAGCCTTGACCGCATCGGCCCAGCCCTCAATAGAATCCCCCACTAAATAACGATAAGTTCTCTTACCGTTAGGTTTAACAATCTCAGGCAGCTTTTCAACATGGTGTGTTTGTACACTGTAACCTACACCTGTGCCCCCCAGCAGGAGAAACATGGTTTCTCCAAAAGCTCTAGCATCATCAATTGGCAGATAAGCACAATTAAAAATTCTGTTTGGCGCAACTTCAATAGGCTTGCCACCAAACTGCATCGACCTCATAGAAGGAAGTACCTTCTTAGCATAGACATATTCGTATGCTGCGTCTATTTCCCCTTCCAGATCTGGGTACTTCTTTATGTGCATGTCTTTGTTGCGAGTCACAAGCTCCTCGTAGGTCTCCCTACGGTAACTCTCTGGTAAAAACCTTGCATATTTCATATAAACTGTGATATCTGACAATATCTTTGATGCTATCTCCATTTTAAGTACTCTCCCTTTGTTGACTTCTAAACTTTTTGTACTTCTCTTTCAAAATATCTGATTGGCTCTTTGCCGTTAGTTCATCCTCTTCATTGTCACTTGGTGGCAAGACACGAATCTTAACATTACTAGTATCCATGAAAATTGGATAAACAAGCCCATCAGGTCCGTTGCGGTTTTTGGCAACGTATATTCTACCAGTGTTAGAGGTTTTATCCTCCATAGTTCTCGACACGGTGAAGATAAAGTCAGCGACAAAACATTTACTGAATGCCTCTGAAATACTCTCCATAGTAATAACCTCCGCATTAAGCCCAGACCGGTTCGTCTGCGATGCTGTCCACACAGGGCATTGGAACTCCTGTGCTACACAACGCATCTCTTCGTAAATAGACTCTAATTCGGTTCGCTTCTCTTTTCTTGTCGTAACCGGTCGTAAAAGGTCACCGTAGTCTAAAATAATCAGCCCCGGCTCTATGCCACGATTTACTAGCTTTTCAAGATGATTCTTGATAGTTCTCGTAGAAGCTGACTTTGTTGGATATTCTTTAACAATGAGTTGTCCCTTCACATCCTGGACCTTTTCATAGATCAGTTCTTTGAAAGAGTACAGATCATTCAGGCCAACTCCTGTGATACAACTGTCATAACGAGAAGCGATAGTCGTATCGCTTAGTTCAAGGGTGTAGTGTACGACTGTGACACCCCGAAGTAAGGCTTGAGCCCCAAGGTGGGTGAGAACCATGGACTTTCCAGCCCCTGTTGGAGCGACAACAACACCTAACTCACCCTTGCCAAGGCCCTTACCACAAATTGAATCTATTTCCGGCCACCCAGTAGAAACTGGATCCCTGGCTTTAAGCTCAAATCTCTCTTCGAAATCCTTGAGGTAGTCATAACCGAAGTTGGAGTCGCTACCCAATACAAGAGCATCATTAATGATTTTGGATATCTCATCAAAAGAGCAAGTCTGCAAAAGGTCTACGGACTTAAGCATAGCGCCCTTCAATTTCTGTTTACGACAAAAATCCAAAGCTTTATCCTTGATAAACTCTGAATCTTTCAAAGTACCCGCCGTCATGATCCTGGCGAAGTAATCACGAACCTGCTTTTGAATAGCCTCATTTTCCTTGTCCATATCAGACTTTATGACAGTAGCCATAATCTTCTTTGTAGGGTGAACACCATACTTTTCTCTATAATTCATAACCTTAGACGTAAAAAGCCTAAGATACCCAAGTTCCAAAAATGTTATATCAAAAACTTCCGTTATTTGGTCAGCAAATGGCCTATCTTCCAACATCAGAAGACACAAGGCCTCTTGAAAGTTTTTACCAAAGTGGCTAAAATCTGTCCTTTCCATATTTCCCCCTCGTCCCCTACTATAACTCACTTCTTCGATTGTGCAATAATCTTTCTCATAGCAATAGCTAAATCAGAATTATCCCATTCCCCAAAACCGTCTATCATCATCATCTTTCTCATTTCTGTGAGATTGAATTCCATCTCTGTGTTTTCTAAAATATAATTTATTTTTGACTTCATTGTCGGAGATAAAGAAGGGCTATAAAGCTGCATGAGCTTGTAGTTCTTCTTTACTAAATTAATATTTTCAAGTATTCTCTTGTGGACCAAAAGCGGCTTTTCAACTGCTTCGCAGTGCTTTATAACATCCTCTATTAAGTAGTCGTTTTCTTCGATCATAAAGGAAAATCTTTTAGAAATTGTCTTTAGCCCTGCGCCCTTTATCCCCTTCAAGTTATCTGACGCATCCCCTGCTATCGCCCTAGCAAGAGCAAAGTTATTTGGGTGAATGCCATACCGCTCTACAACTGAGTATTTGTTCAGTACCTCTTTTTGTGTGGGACGGTATATAACTGTTTTATCGTCACAGAGTTGGTAGAAATCTTTATCGCTAGAGATAATAACTTTTTGCCAGTCTGCCAAACGCTTATTTTGGACAAGATAGGAGATTATATCGTCAGCTTCAACGTCCTCAACACAATATTGGATTATCGGTAATTCATTAAGATATTCAGAAAGTCTAATTTGCTGCCAGACTTTGTTGTCTTGCTCTTCCCGAAGCGTGAGGTTGCGTACTTCTCTGTTCAAGCGAACGGGGGTACGACCAGCTTTGTAGTTCTTGTCGATCCTCTTGCGTTTACGAGAGCCGCCACCACAATCCCATGCGACTATTACCTTATCAGGTTTGATCTCTCTACAAAGCTTCTGGAGCGTCTTGAGGAAGCCCTTAAAACCTCCAATGGGAATACCATTCTGCGATAGGCTTGGGTCCACTATATACGACCGCAAATAAATATTCATACAGTCTATTATCATTACTCTCTTCACGCTTCCCCCTAAAAACGGTAAGGGTGGGATTCGAACCCACGGTACCTTTCAGTACGCTGGTTTTCAAGACCAGAGCCTTAAACCACTCGGCCACCTCACCTTTTGCTATTAACCCTCTGCAACCGCTGCGTCAATATCTTCAAAAGATTCGATGCTGCCCTGCCTGTCACGGTACTTACCAATGACCTCTATATCCATTAGTTCTAGTACTCTGTTCTTGAACTTGGGATCTTCTAGCTTTTCCATCCATCTGGTGGCTTGGAACTTTTCGGTTGTCCCGTCTTCGTAAACTAGCGAATACCACGCACCAGCCTGTTGAACGTGCTCTGAGCCCTTAATCGCCTCAAACCATGATTCCTCATCTAAAATTCGTACTTCGTCTGCGCCCCACATAATTTGGAAAGTACATTGGCGACGTTCTGTGCCGAACCTAGATTTCTTAAGTGTAGCCTTTACCTCCGAACCGATGGTAAACCCATTCTCATCCTTAACAAAGGCAGACTTTGCCTTTCGCCCTGTGAGCCAGATTCTGAGCGAAGCATTATAGACCATAGACTTACCGCCTGGGGTTGTGTATGGCTCGCTCAAAGCCTCCATCCTCTGTGCATGTGTACTGGCAATAACGGTCTTTAGCTGATTGAGGCCAAGCAACGTACATTGTGAGTTGGCAATGGGGATTGTAAGCTTCTGAAAGGCTAGTGAGAGCGTCCTGGCTTTCTTCCCGACTGATGAGTTAGGGTTGAAATCACCTTCTTTGTCAGCCTCTGTGGGGGTATTGGCAATCGAGTCCCATATAAATAAAGTTTGTTGCTCTGTGCCAATGAAATCTTCCATCATCTCAAGCACTTGCTCAACCGTAACCGCTTGAATATACATAAACTTTTCTGGACTTGTATCCACACCAGCTTTTCTAATAAATTCGGGATCTATTGCACTTTCAGCGTCAAAGTAAACAACATAGTGGCCCATCTTCTGAGCGTTTGCGGCGATATTAACTGCTAAATAACTCTTACCTGTTGCGGATAGTCCTGCAACCTCAGTAATCTTACCAACAGGGATACCAGCCATTTGCCCCTTGCAGATGACCGAGTCTAGCCATCGGGAACCAGTGGGGATCCACTCTTTAACCTCTGTTGGGTTTTCCTCGTTTAAATCATGTGCGACACGCATGCCGTACTTCTTGTTCAAACGCTTAATCATATCGCCCATATTATGGACTTTTCCTGCTTCCTGACTCTTGCTTCTTCCTCTAGCCACTGTCCCTCCTAATAAAAAATGTGAGGCATCTGTAACCCATGCCTCCCTGCGGTATGTGGAGTTACTCTGCGCCAGTATCTACAGCGCCGGTATCTACAACGCCAGTATCCTCTGGCTCTGTAGTACCAGTGGTTCCACCAGTCTCCTCAGTCTCCTCTGTGGACTCTTCAGTAGTGTCCTCAGTAGTTTCCTCGGTAGTCTCCTCAGTCTCTGTAGCAGCGGTATCCTCGCCCTCCTCGCAGTCACCACACGCTGTTAGCGTTAGGGCGCAAAGCAGGACAGACACCGATGCGATATTTCGCATAATCATCTTACTCTTCTCCTGTATTATTATCATTAATCTCAATATTCTCATTATCGTCGCTATTGTCAGTGGGCTTGTCAGCCTCAACAACAACTTCCATAATATCGTCATTCACCTTAGTAGAAACCTTCTGGGTTTCATTCGTCTGCTCGGTAGTATTCACGGTAGTGGCCACTTCGCTGGACGTGCCAGAATTAGTAACAAGCCAGAACACAAACGTCAGGGCAACCAATACACCAGCAGCCTGGATGTACTTATTCTCAATGATATTCTGCAAATTCATATTACCTCCGATATGCAAAAAAAAATGAGGCACCTATTAGATAGAACTTGGGATAGTTCTTCAACCCGTGCCTCCCTGCGGTGGGGGGAAATTAGATGGCAGCGCTAGTATTCATAAGCTCTTCCATCTTTTGTTCAACACTATTATTAGTTCCGGTACCACTACCATACTTCTCAACGCTAGTATTACCATCGGTCTCACCTGCAAGCCACTCGTCTAGCATACGACCGACCTCCTTCGGAGTCTTACGAGACTCAGCGAACACTTCGTCATAATCAGGAATGCTCGTCATAGCCTCAGCAGCCTTCTGGCCACCTGGATCGTCAGCAAAAAGCGGTGACGACCGACGACGTGGTGTGATTGTCGTCTTCGGGAAAGATGCACCAGCAGGCTTTCCGTAGTTGATAACAAGGTCAGTCCCAGTCTCAGGGTCCGTAATGTCATCATAGTCAGGGTTCAGGGCAAGCGTCACAAGTTCCTTGTACGCCATCTTGCCATAACCCCATAGTCGGACACCCTTGTCTTCCTCACCTCTCACGATGACAGGGGAGAAGAAGCGCTGACGAGCCATAAGGTTCTTCGCCATCTTAATATCTTCCTCACTGCCAGAGTTAAAGAGCTGGCGGACAAACGAATCCAGCGGATCCTCCTCTCCGAAGTTACGCTTCGGGCTTAGGAAACCTCGGTTATCCCCAAGGTTGTAGTGGAACCAAAACTCCTTAAAGGGGTCTCCGTCCGAACAGGGAAGGATTCGGATAGTCTGGTCACCATCTTGGGGCTTCCAGAATGCAGACGTACCACGTCCCTTGCCTTCTAGTCTATTCAACTTGTTTCTCATCTTCTGTAGATCAATAGCCATGTTAATTTCTCCTATTATGAAATGTGGGGGCTACCCTATAGTCACGACAGCTAATATTCCATCGTGCTAAACTTGTCAAACTAAATTATTCTCGTCGTATTGGAAAGCTTTAAGCTCGCCACGTTGAGCGCTATAGTTAAAAACTCTAAAATTATTTGCCTGCAAATCCCAAACCAGTTCTTTACCTGAACCTTGAGTTGGTGATGTACCTGTGCCTGTTGTCTTGGCGTCCAAGAAACCAGCAGGCAGATCATCAAGCTTTGCAAAATACATTCTTCTAATTGTACCATCATTCTTCACAAATGAACCAATATACGCTACCATTATTCCCCCTGTACCTTTGAAGTTCTTTGTACACAATAACCGAAGTCATTTTCGTAGTCAGTCGAATATAACCTGTACGAAATCTTTGTCAACCACTTTTCTTTCTTTTCTTCGATTTGGGTTTCTAAGGTAGAAATCATGTTGGACTCATTAAGTAGTGTACTCTCGTTTAAAGCGTAAAAATAACTTTTTTCCCTAATCAGGTCCAAATCGTAGAACATTTTCTCCTCTGAAGTCTTGGTATCAAGTAACCCGATTGTTGATACCCTGCAAACATTTTCTCTCTCTTCTACCATTCCGTACACATGTTTTGTCCTATTGAAGACATTAACAAAGTGTAGTGTAGAAGCGATAAGATCGTTGATTTTATCATAGTAACCTATCACGGGTAGATTGCCAATTATTTTAGCAATGTTTTCATTACTAACGACGTGTACGTCCTCTAGCAAGGCTGACCTTGCGTACTGCTGTAGTATACCAAAGGTTGCTCGTTCAAGCAACTTCTTTTTTCCTGTCAAACTCTTGGGATTAGGGCGAATGTATAGTACAGATATTTTTCTATCTTTTAACTGCTCTAGTATCGCAAGTGTCATACCCGATATGTGGCCTGCCCCACCTACAATAAATATTGCCTCTTCGCTTAGCTCTGTGAAGAAGGAAGATAGGTTGGGCGCAGAGCTTTCATAGTCCTCTGGACTCTTTTGCTTCGGGACATTGAAACATTTATCCCCTTCCACACCAACGTCTATCTTGTAGATGTTGTATTGTGGGTATTTTCTAAAACATTCGGCTATGTTGCAGCCTGCCTCTCCCAGTCCTATAATATCCATTATTCTAAGCTCTCCTCACGAAAGAAACCATCCTCTTCTATCAGCACTTTAACCTCGTATCTCTCAACGAGCAAGTCCCACATATCTTTTCCAGCGACAGCGCATTCTTTTCCAAAGTAACCCTTTAGCCACTGGTGTCTCTCCCACGAGTTTGGCATGGGAACAAAGATAGAGTTTATCGTATGACCAGTCGTAACATGAGTGTTGGTGGTTCGGATAAACTTACATCTTTTCATTCTTCGCTTTCCTCATTTAAAGCATGTTCCTCTACAGGTAAGATTACCACATAATTCGCAACCATGCAACTTAATTTGTTGTACGGGCGGTGGTGTCGGCTCTTTAAACCACCAAGGGTCTCGCCATTCTTCGCTCTCCATGGAATCAAGATATAGAAACAACTCTTCTTCAAATTTAAACATAGCAGCCCTAAAATGCAGAGCCCTCTCGAAAGAACGGTCACTCTTCTTGGCTTCTCTGAATGCTTCTCTGAGTTCCATGATTAAAAGAGTCAGGTCAGGTGATTTCATTCTTCGCTCTCTTTATTTTTTCGATATCAAACTCGCACTTGATATCAGACATCACTCTATACATCGAGGGCAGCAACATATTTGGACCACCGGCAAGAGGTTCTGGCCTCTCACACATACTCACCTGCATTCCTAGTTCTTCACTAGGCTCCGAAAGCCAGAAGACCTTTTCAAATGTAAGTCCGCGAAAATCAAATCCTTCGTAGATAGCCA
>UEXN01002933.1_pt1 | contig 11541 bp, 23 predicted proteins | sample 1796711 | NCBI WGS metagenome assembly UEXN01 (sample SAMEA4772470, study PRJEB27181) | metagenome | reverse complement strand
GTTGAAGCTTTTCAGGTAAGATAAGACTCGATGGTTTTTCTGTTTTCATAACCAATCTGTGTGCACTATGACCCGGCTGACCTATGATTGGAACTGCGTTTTCGTGCACTTCCATTCGTCTGATTGCGTGTAACTTTCCACTGATCTCTACATAGATTACGGCGTTCTTTACTGCGTCGCTACCTTTCGTAAAGTTGCTTAGAAACAACTGCAAGTCTTGTACTCTCATGAATTTTTTCTTAACTTGATAGACATATCCTCTATCACTTTTTTATAACCTTGCAAGAGATTTATATTCTTTTCATTCTCTTGTGAGATCTTTTTTAATTCCCAAATTTCTTTCTTCTGTTCTTCAACTAACATCTGATAACCTTTAATAGTATCTCCTGCTTTTCTACATTGAAACTGCAAGTATTGTTTTTGTTTTGTAAGTTTGTCTACTACAACCTCTAAATCGTTATCTCCCCTGTCATCTTTCATATTGACTTTATAGGATAGTTCCCTTAAATTGTCAACATGGGAGTTCCAAAAAGATTAACAGAAATGCAACAACGATTTGCTGAGTTCTTAGTATTTGGTGGACCTGATGGACCAATGACTAAACGTGAAGCTGCTGTTGCTGCTGGATATAGTCCAGATAGAGCAATGCGAGAAGGATCTGAATTAACTAATCCAAAATACTCACCACTTGTTGTTAAACATATTGGTGAACTAAAAGAAGAGAGATTAAAAAAACATGAAGTGACTTATGAAGGTCACGTTGCAGAACTTGCAAGACTCAGAGAGGCCGCTTTAAAAAAAGGATCATTCTCTTCAGCAGTGAACGCGGAAGCAAACAGAGGAAAAGCAGCAGGATTATACATAGATAGGAAGATAATAAAAACAGGAAAACTAGAGGACCTATCAGAACAAGAGCTAGAAGCAAAAATGAAACAGATACTAGACGACTACGGGCAGTTAATAAATGTAACTCCAATTAATGAACCCGAGTTATCTTCTTCACACAAGACGTTGGAAACACCGATCTCTCAGAAAAAGTAATAGTACCATCATCATCTACATCGTAGCCTGCAAATATTCTTACGGTATCTTTATCTTTAGAAAACAACCAACCTTCACTTACAGGTGTTGCTAACTTCATGTCGGTAAATTCTTTAACGCTACCCCAGCCACCTTCAGTGATGATGTCAATCCAATCTATTCGTACACGCTTGTATGGAAACTTAACAGCTTGTTTGACAATTTTAGGTTTGTTGTAACTATTAATCTTGCGAAGTTTTTTTCTAGACATACATCCTTTTTATACCTTCGACACTATAAGACAAAATTTTTTTTAAGCTGCGCTTTTTTTAAAAAAAGTAAAAAAAGTGTCGACAAGGGGTGAAAATGACCTATTACCATTGGTACTGTTGAATAGTAGCTTCGACACCATAGGTATCGCAGAGGTGTCGACATGGTATCGAAGTGTCGACATTCAAGGGAATATTTGTACACTTTTGACGCAGAAAATTTAGAATCATTCTAAACAAGAGCCAAAATCGCGACACTTTGTCAAGATTGTCGACACCTGTCGACACCATGTCGACACCTGTTCGACACATGATTATCCTATAAAACAAGTTTGCTTGCCTCTTTTTTGCCATACTTTCGCTCGTATTCTGCCTCAATCTTTATCATCAGGTCCGTGATCCCTGATTCGTCCATCTTGAGCACATGCTCCATGGCCCGTGATACAAGGTCCCTCTGGTACTTGATAGCCTTGTTCTTAGTCTGTACCTCAAGAATCCCCCACCTCGTTTGATCTGTCATACTTTATTCCAATTCATAAACGCAACATATCTTTTTAAAATACTTCGATACCATTTTGCTCTTAAAAATCTTCCTCTATTTCTACAGGCATGTATTTTACATCTTAAGGTAAAAATTACCCATGTATTTCTATTCATTTTCTTTCTCTTTCATTGGTGTTGCTAAATTAATAAATTGTTCCATACTTAACTTAGTGTTTAAATCTATCTTTATTCCTTCCACTCTTGAATCATATTTTTGTTTATTAAAATTTCTTATTTCTATTTCACTAGGACTTTTAAAAACTTCTCCTGTATGTAAACAATAAACAGGTAACTTATTTCTTTGATTTTTTTCCGGATGCATTTGATTCATATAATGTCTTCGCGAAGAAGATCTAAAAGGTTTCCAAGGCATTTTATTTAAAAAAGGATAATAACGATTTATATATAATTTCTCATATTTTTTACGTGTTACTTCATGTTCATTTTCTTTTCTCATTTTAATTATTAACTGACATCTTGTTGGATCTTCTATGAACTCACGAAGTTTATTTATTTCTATTATCTGTTCTTCATTAGGTCCCATTATTTCACCATTCCAATTTTGTCCCCAACTCCAATCCCAAAGATTAAATCTTTTTTGTAATTTTAATAGAATCTCAGAAGATTTTTTACCTTTGTAATTAAGAATCCTGTTCTTGACTGATTTACTTTGTCCGATGTAAAGAACTCCATTAGGAACAAACTCTCTTTTAACATCTATAAAAGCATAAATACACGGTAAAGCTGCTTTTTGTTTTAATATTTCTATTTGTTTTTCTAATTCAGAAACACCTATATCTGTTTTATAATTTTTTAAATTTGTGTTAATTGTTTTCATTAAAATCTTCTGCTTTCATTGGTGTTGTTTTTTCTTTCTCATCATGCATTAGGTCATAATACATGTCTATTCTCTTCAAAGCCTTATGTTTATAGCGCCTTAATTCAGGTCCCTCTACCTTAAATTCTTGGTAATATAGGTCAGGCGTGCATACCATGATAACTCCCTGCTTGATTTGACTTCCGTAGACGTAGTCGTGGGCCATGGCGTACATTGCGATTTGTAAATAATAATCTTCGATCCATTCTTTTTTCTTTGGACGGTTAGCTTGTTTGAAGTCAACAACAGTTTCAAGACCGTTATGCGAGCACACAAGGTCTGTTTGGCCTGCGTATAGGCCCGGGTAATGTAACGTAACTTCGGAGCCGTAATACTCTTCGACCGGCGCAAGACCCATCTCCATAATTTTATCGGCCATGGGACGCGCCTGGCATCCGAGTTCTGTAAGATCATCGTAACCAACGCCCGTGACAAATGATTCGAGGAATTTATGCATACTGGTGCCCCGTGCACTAGATACATTCTTAATTCGTTCTGCGTTTTCTTCACCGACTTTGGCCTTCCATTTGGTTAAAAATTCTGTATTTTTGGTAGCCCCTAATATAGTAGTAACACTCGGAAGTCTATAAGAACTTATCTCATAAACACGTTTTCCTGTATCAGGGTCCGTGATTTGTTTTCCGGTCATGTAGTTGTATTTATTAGATTTTTTCATACCTTTGACCTTGGCTTGTTTTTCCATTTTATCTACCATCTTATGATAATCTTTTATGTCTTTATCATTCATCATAGTTTTTTTTGTAATTCTTTAACGTATTCTTCATTCTCTATTCTTTGTTTGTTACGTAAAATTTTTGTGTGTTTACGCCAAGCCCATGCATTCAATGTTCCTGCATGTTTCATTATAAAATGTAAACTATTATATATAAATTTATCTAACATCTTTTTCCATCCATTGTTTGTATCGACCTATATCTACTACATTAGTAAGATCAGTTTTTTTTACGTTTGTTTGTTTAGTTCTTCTTTTACTAGGCATTATATCTAATACTTCTTTTGTATCTAAATCTACAAAAATTAATTGTACATTTAATTCTTTTTGTTTTTTACTTGGAGATCTATTTACTTTGTAACCATTTTTAGTACGTAAGCTGATAGCTTTTACATCAACTAAGATAACATCTCCTGTGCCATCTTCATCAATCAATACTAAATCAACAGGTCCGTGTTGTGACATGTTACGAGCAACTGAATATCCTAAACTAATAAAATATTCAGCAGCAATTAGTTCAGCGCGATCGCCTTTAATGTGTTTACTGTGCGGCATCTTTATCCTTAGTTATAACCCATTTTAATACTGACGTTGTTGGATCAAAGCTATCAAAACTTAAATCCTTAGTGCAAGCTGTCAGAAGTACCATCATCAACCCAACCCATATCATCGACTTCATAGAATTCCCCTTCCGAGTCACAATCCCAACATTGGTGTATTGTATCTCCCATCTCTGTCGCCACTTTTAAATAACCGTTGCCCTTACACGTAGGACAAACAGTTACAGTTACTTTAGCTTTTTTTAATTTTTCCATTTAATTTCTTCGCTTTCTCATTTGCAATTGATTCAATGGTTTTACTTATAGATAATTGTGCATCGGGCAATAATACCTTAGACAAACTTATCAATGTCTTGTATGTTCCATGTGTTAAAGAAACATTTCTATATTTAGTTATATCAGTCATTTGACTTACCTTTCATTTAATTATGAGCAATATATAGGATGTTTAAAAGGATTTGTCAATGGTTAAATTTGTTTTATTAATGGTTTTATGTAGTGAACTTGCAACTAATCAATGCAAGATTATACCTACACCAAAAGTATTATTTGATGATTATAGTAGCTGTATAGTTTATGGCTATGATTACTCACATAAACTTATGGCTAGTTTTGACCCAGAATGGACTAATAGTATGAAGGCTTATACTAAGTTTTCTTGCGAGCCAGATAAAATTATTTAACTACAAACACAGCCAACAAAATTACCACTACCATCATTCATAATGTGTAGGTTTATGCTGTTTGCGTACCCGCTTAACTTTAGTCTTAGTATCTCGCACAGTTCCATACAGTCTACTTGTACCGATAAATGTATATGTTCCATCATCGTTTTTGACACAGGAATTAATTGATAAAGTCCGTCGTTTAGAATTATTAGATCCATAAGCCCACTCCTTTACTTTTTCAAACCACAACTTTTTAAGTTCTGGTTTTTTTGTTTGGTTGTACTCGTTTGCTATTTTGTCTAATTGGTTTGACATAATCTCCTGTTCTGTTTCCCCATTCAATTACACTTTTAATACCTGGTGCTTTTAAATCTATGTCTACACCAAAAGATCTCCAAGCTTTTTTTATTATATTTAGTTCCAGTAAAAGATTAGACCATTGACCAGGATTGGTACCGTCTACTGTTAGTGTTATAGTTTTTTCTTTCATACCCCAAGACTAGGATATTTAGGGACTGTTGTCAACCTCTACCTTGGCCCTTATATCTTCGAGTACGTTTCTGACGTTTCTCGTTTTTATTTAATGATTTTTTATGTTTTCGAGGTCCTCTTTTTTTAGGTTTATCTCTAGTTTCAAATGATTTAAATTTTCTAGCCATCTTTCCATTCTTTTACAAAAGGTGCACTACCATCAACAGGTGAAGGCATGACTGGTAGATAACTTATCTTACCATTTACATGTTGCTCTAAGTCTGCACCACAGTTCATACATCTAAAAAGTTCTGGTGTTAAACCAACTAACATTGTAATTTCACTACATGTTGGACACTTACCATGAACTATTTCTGCCTGTATTTTCATTACTCTATTATTAGCTTTTTTATTGACAAAGATCCATCAATATTTTGTTCTAGTTCTGCCATAGATTTTATGCATTGATACCTAACATGTCCTTCAGGTTTTAACTGACGTTTAGCTGTACGCTTACCTTTGAGACATTCAGACATAGATTCTTGTATACGTGCCTCTTTAATCTCTCCGTGTACAATCATAAGTAGTGCTACTACTAACTCTGTCATACTGTTTTACCTTTGTTTTCACCTTGCTTGATAACATATTTTTGTGTACCATGCTTGCCAGTTTCTACTTCTTTTTTTAAATCTTTTGCTAAACTCGCAGCTTTATTTTCTTTGTTTATTTGTGCGATGTGATCCAACACTTTTCTATTAATACGTCCCGTTGCCATTTGCTCTTACCTTATCTTTTAGATCTTCTATATCTTTTAATGCTTTTTCTAATTGATCTCTTAAAAATTCTATGTTGACTTTGTTAGTCATATTCATCTCTTGAGTCTCTTCCATTTTTTCTACGGATTTATATAAATCTTCTAATAAAAAATGTTGTTCCTGGTCCACGGGTACTTGTTCTGATTTTTTAAGCAAATCATTTTCAAACAACTCACGTGATGTCTCCAACGATACAAGTCTTGAAGTCAATTCTGTGTATGCAAACACACCCATAGCTACTAAAATTATTAGAGAGGCTACGGTTTTCATCGGCATCTGTACAGCTGCTGATTCTGATATGTTTAATGGTTTAGTCATTTGTAGGTTTAGGTAAAGGTACTATCACACTTTCTTCCTCAGTTAAATACTTTGGTATAATAAGCTTCTTTTTACTAGGTTTTATGAACTTATCTCCCATTAAATTAATCTCTGGATTCTCTTTTTTATACTCATCTTTCATATCATCCCATAAACTTTTACCATCGTCAGGTCTAGTATTATTTCTTGCAGGAGTTACACCTCTACATTTAGATACTAATAATCTAAAGTTTTCATTCTGTGCAAGACTAGGATTGCTGTTAACTCGACCACACATTTTCATTAACTCTAATTGTTGTTTGATTGCTACGTTTTCTTTTGCTGTTTTACAGTCTGTGCCTAAATATTTTCTGTAAGTAAATCTAAGATATTGATCTTCATGTGTATTACTATCACTATAATTATAATCAGTATCACGTCTTTCTGTGGTTACTTCCATTTCACCACATCTTACACCATAGTCGTTAAGGTATTCGTTTCTAGGATATGCAGGATCTACAAATAAAACTAATATTGTGAAAGCTAAAACAAGTAATCCTGTAAAATAATAATTCATCCTGAGAACCTCCATACATTACCTGTTTAAATCCTTAATATCATAGTCATGCTCTCTAACCTGATCTGCTAATTGTCTGTATAAATTCTCTGCCATCTGCCACGTAGATTCCGCAGAAGTTAGTCTTGTGTTTTGATCTGTAATTTTATCTTCAGCAACTTTTAAATCTCTTTTTAAATCTACAATTTCTTGTTGATTAGAATTGATTGTATCCGTAAGATTTACAATATATCTAACACCAGTAAAAGTTCCGACTAAGACTGATGCCACAACCGGAACCATTACTATATTTTTCTTTAATAAATCTGCTAAATTCATTACTTAATTATGTAAGCTATAACAAGTATAACAACTACAACACATTCAATCTTGTGGTCTGTCCAGTAATGCATAGCTTTATTTTTTAATTTGTTAATCATTTTTTTTCTCCTCAATTTCATAAAAAAACTTGTCGGTGTCTTCTGTCCTCCAAGCCCTGCTATCTTCAACATTCCATTCAGAAGTTTGCACTTTCCAGTCAGGGGTGCTATCTTTCACGGTGAAAGAAGGTAAGTCCCATATACATCTGTTGTTAGGTTGTGCTGCAAAATTACCGTCATCGAGGGCAATTATGTGAGCGCACTTATGTTCGTGCGGAATCTCTGAATGATCAGTGTCGAGTATATTACTATCTGGATGTGCAAAGTCAACGGTAAATAAATATTTACCTGGGTGCCATTTTTTATCTTTACCTATGTACTTACCGGCTTGTCCGTCTAAAATATCCCAACGATTGACAGAAGGATAATAAGAAAAACAATTCCAGAGCTGAAGTTCATCAAGTCGTCTTGTGGGCACTCCGGATGGCTCAAATCCCTTTTGAATAAACGCGCTAATTGGTAAGCGATAAAATATTGCACCGTTTTCCATAATAGCATGAAATAATATTGCCCTTCCTGTAAGAGCGCTGATGCCAAAGATAATGCAATCTTCAACTTCTCCATGATGTTTTTTACAATCATATAAATACTCTCTTCTTATTTGTGCGTAAGTCGCTGGTATGTTTGCATTTAAGTAAGCCATAATTATCCTTCATTTATATTACCCCAGTTTGGTCCAGATTCATAGTCCACCTTGTTTTTAACCATTAAAGGTATTGCGGTTTCCATTGTTTCTTGAACCGTGGTCCGTGTTTCTTGGTCCTTGATAGATACACAAAGTTCATCGTGTATTTGTATGTGAGGGATTATACCTTTTTCATATAACAAGACCATTGCCTTTTTTGTCATATCTGCAGCTGATCCTTGTATCAATCTATTTAAAGCTTTGTAAGTAAAAGCAGGAGTAAAGTATTCTGTAAACCAAAACAGTCTTTCTTTCTCTGTAAACTGTTCAATTTTCTTTTCAGATTTTTCGTTAAACTGTAATTTGAATCTCTCCCAAGCTTCTTTTTTTGATAATAGTTTAGGAGGGACATGTTCTCCTTCATATTTAATTGTGCCATCTTCTTGTTTTATTTCTTTAGCTTTAGGATCCCATTCTTCAAACTTACGTATCTTATTGTTCCATCTTTTATTAACGCTTTCGTATTTATCAAATCTACAAAACCTATCTTCAAGAGTAAAAATTAATCTATTACTTTTAGCAAACCCCATCAAACCATCTGATAGTTTTTTAACAAAAGGAACTTTCCTATGATAAGTATCAAACAAGGTTTTTGCTTGAGCCGTATCTAAATTTAATTCTGCCTGTAGCTTACCTTTACCCATACCATAGAACAATCCAAGGTTAATTGTCTTAGCTTGCTTTCTGGATATTTTAGCCATATCAGCTACTATTTGGTGAAAGTCTGCTTTAGAATCATCAAATTGTTTTTTTAAGGCTTTACCTTCTTTTTCGTCCATTATCTTTTTTATTGCATAATGCACCACAATCCTTGGTTCTTGCTGAGAATAGTCAAAACTACCCCATCTATGGCCTTCCTCAGGGATAAATAGCTCCCTCATCTTCTTTCCTATATAACCTTTAGAAGGTATTTGCTGTAGATTTGGGTTACTCATAGAGAACCTGCCAGTCACAGTTCCTCCTCCATCTCCTCTGATTTGATTTATATCTGCATGAATTCTACCTTTGTAAACATAACTTTTTAAACCTTCTACAAAAGTATTTAAAGCTTTATCATACTCTCTTGCTTTGGATACTAATCTTAAAAATCTATCCTCATGAGTTTTTAAATAATCTTTTGGAAGTTTAGGCATTCCTGATTTAGCAGTCTTCTCAAAGTTTGTGATCTTTCTATTATCTAATAATTGTTTTATAGAAGTTGCTGCCCACAACTGCACTTCGACACCTGTTTTTGTTTTAATAAATTTAATTATTTTATCTCTACATCTTTTTAATCTTTTACCAAGGTGGTCAAGTTTTTGGGTATCTATCCTAACTCCTTTGAATTTCATGTCAACTAAACAAGGAAACAATCTTGTTTCTAATTCAAATATATTTCTACATGTATACTCTTTATTATCTTCAGGTTTTATGTATAATACTTCATCCAATTTTTTATTAAATAAATTCCATAATTTTAAAGTTAAGTCTACGTCTTGTTTTGCATAATCTTTTACTACACTAGAAGGTAATTTATGCATGTTAGACATTGGATCTTTTTGCATACCGCCAGACCATTCAAAAGTTTTTTCTTGTAAATCATATTTATATTTACTTTCATCAAGAAAATCTTTAGCTAAAGCATCTAATCCATATTTAAATCTATTCTCATCGATTACAGAAGCAGCTACCATTGTATCTAACAATCTTCCTTTTAACATCTTACCTGTTGTTGCCCTTAACCAACAAACATCATAGATTGCGTTATGAAATACTTTTGCAATCTTATCGTTTTGCAAAAGTTTTGTATTCATTTGATCCCAAAACTCTTTTAATTCTTCTTCTGATTTATCATCGTCACTGTGTCTTAATGAGAAATAAACTGTGTCTTTACCGGTAGCTACAGCTACCCCTGTAATAAAACCATCTTGCCTGATTGCACCTAAACCTTTTGTTTTAAGGTTTGGATCGTAAGTTTCTATATCAATAGCTACTGTATCTACATCTTTTAAATCTAGATCAATTGGATGTTTACACATTGTAATCCCTTTCTAATATCATTTCTAAATAATGTATTGCTTTCTTAATGTCCTCTTCCTTCCCCTTGAACGAGTGCCTGCATATATACTTTATAGCGTTACCTTCTGCAAAAAGCAATTTATTTTCATTTATAAATTCTGCGGGCTGTATCTTCATTCGTTTATAATGTTTCCCGCCTACCTGCTTTTCTAATGAATCGTATCCATCTTTTTTAAATATGTCACTGTTAGTCATGTTTCCTCCTTTTAAAGTTCTAAAATTTCTCTCCAATTGTCTTGTATTTTTGCTAAAGAATAAGGACCAGAAGATCCTACAGTCCAACAATCTGTTTTACCTCTACTATATGCAACGTAAGCTAATCTTGTTGGTTCAAAGTTACGAGGTTCAGGTCTCCAAACAGATAGATCAACTATTATATTATCAAAAGTTAATCCTTTTACTTTATGTATTGTATCGTGTTTAACTCTTGGTTTTTGAGTTGTGTCCATCCCATTAATTAAAACTTTATTAATGTAAGGTATTTTATTAATTAATTTTTCATTCTTAGATAATGCTTCATAATTTAAAAGTTGAGAAAGTCTTTCAAATTGTTTTACTTCTGGTTTTAGGTAACCTGCATCTATAAGTTCCTGTATGTTGTAATCTCTATCAATTAAAGGTTTAAGTTTATCAACATCACCTAAACCATTAACTTTTATTTTTGATCCCATTAATTTCCAATATTCTTTTATCTGTTGTTTAGAAACTTTATCGTTCATAAAAGTTTTCCAATTTTTAAAACAACTAAAATGTTCTCTAGATACATGAGCACTGCCTGATACCATTTTATAATCTATTCCATTATCTTGAAGAAATGTATTTACAGATTTATGAGTAGGATTGCCTCTGTATGTAAATAAAAATGTTTCATCTGTATTTAAAATTTTATTAATTAAAATTTCTTTTGATTTACACCCTTGATCTAACCTAGGTATATAATACGATTTTCCAATAACATCAGTTGGAGTCCAAGTTCTTTCTGAGTATCTACCGTATTCTTCCCACACAGGTGCAATAATATTTCTACATATTTTGTTAATAGTTTGACCACATCTTAAACCTTCAGTTAACTCATTGGCCTTCGCTTGTTCCGTGTTAGCTAATTGATAAAAATATTCAGGATCTGATCCTGCATATTCGTGAATAGTTTGATCTGCATCTCCTATAAAAATAAATTCTTTTGCATTTGTAGCTGCTTTTTGTAGAGCAGCTATCTGAGGTTTACTACAATCTTGAGCTTCATCTACTATTAAAACGTCTATATCAGTAGGTATTGCTGCTTCAAATCTAAAATTATCTATCATGTCTACAAAAGATATTCTTTTATGTTCCAGATTATTTCTGTAGGTATCATATTTTTTTTTTAACTGTAACAATCCACCTGGCCCTTGAAGACGGTAGTTTTGATAACGAGATCTTTCACAAAGAGCCCAATACTTTTCAAGTTCTACATCAGAAGTTAAGTCATAACCTTTACCATGAGCGTGAGAAATAAACTCATAAAGAGGGTGTTTTTCCCAATAAGTATTTTTTTTTACAATATTCATTC
>UEXN01002899.1_pt1 | contig 11619 bp, 17 predicted proteins | sample 1796711 | NCBI WGS metagenome assembly UEXN01 (sample SAMEA4772470, study PRJEB27181) | metagenome | reverse complement strand
TGCAATTTTAACAAATAAGATCCATGGTTTTGGAAGACAGTATGTTAATAATGTTAAGCTCCCTGAAAAAGAAGCTTCTTGGTTTTACATGTGGGGCGGTAGAGGATATCATCAATCTGGACAAGGTACAGATGATGGAACTAGACCTAATATAATACAGAGACACTCAGAGCACATAGAAAGTGAAAGAATAAAAGGTAATATACCTACAGGTGACATATATTTACGTCCTAAATGGAATAAAGATTATGCAAAAATGTTATCTGACTTTATAAAATGAAAGTATTAGTAACTACAGCATCTTTCAGTAGCCCTTTGTATTCTACATGGATACCTCAAGAGTCTAATAAGTATGATATAACTCTCAACAGAATAAGTGATCAGAGTGACAGCGCTAGACCTTTAGCAATGCACCCTCGATTGCGTGCAAAAATGCCAAAGATGTTATCTTGGGAAGAATATCCAGACTATGATTATTATATATGGATAGACTCCTCTTTTTCTATACGAGAGATTACCTCTATTGAACGAATGGTAGATTACTGCATAGGTGCAGACGCTTGCTTTTTTAAGCACTCTGGAAGAAACTCTATTAACGAAGAGGCTAACTTTGTTTTAGATCTTATAAAGGAAGGTAATGACTATATTTTAAATAGGTACAGTGGAGAAAAGATAGAAGAGCAGTTAAAATATTACAATCAAGATAAAGATTGGAATGATAATTTCCTTATAGAGTGTGGCACATTTATTTATTCTAGTAATGTTATAAAAGATAAAAACCACAACCTAATGAAGGAGTGGTTTTATCATAATTGTCTTTGGTCAGTGCAAGATCAATTAAGTCTACCTTATCTATTACAGAAATTTAAGACTAACTATAAATTATTTAAAGGTAACGTTTATAATAACGAGTATACAAAATACTAGTATTATTTACATCCGTATTTACACTTCTTCTTTTTCATCTTGGATCCAGACTTAGCTTTTGTTACAGCTTTACCTTTCTTAGCATATCCCATTTTATTACGAACAGCTGTAGGTAGTTTCTTAAGTCCTTTCTGTGAAGGTTTAGGTGTCTTTAATCCAGCCTTAGCTTTTTTAGGTTTCTTCTTCTTCTTGATTTTGTACAATTCCGCTTTTTCCATTGCTTTTTCTCCATCAGACATAATCCTTCTGAGAATACGTTTTTTAGAAGATGTTGTATCTCTCTTTACAACCTTGGAACCTCTTTGAGCTTTCATGGTTTTACCAGCCTTAGCTTTTTTCATTTTAGTTCCAGACATAGCTTTTTTCTTTTTAGCTCCACCTGCTTTATACTTACGCATCATAATTATATATTTTGAGATTTAACATTTCCACCTTCTTCTAGCTTGTCTTATTCTAGAATTAGGATTGTTTTTAGTTTTTGCACTACTGCGTTTTAACTGTCCCAAACTACGAGCGCAATAAGACTTACGTCTCTTTGCAGCTTTAGATCCTTTCTTAACCTTACCTGTTACAGCAGTTTTTAATTTAGATCCAGGATTAGCTTTTCTGTAGGCTTTGACTCCTTTTTTAGTCATCCCAGCACCTTTCTTGGTAGCTCTGTAATTAGCAGATTTACCCTTAGTGGTTTTTCTGATAGCTTTTTCCTTCTTAGCCATTACTACTTCTTTTTCTTTGTAGCCCTCTTCTTTTTTGTTTTTGCTTTAATCTTTTTCTCTTGCTTTAACATAGCCTTAGTAGGTTTTCTACCACTACCTTTGTTCGCACGGATGTTATCCCATAGCCCTCTTCGACTATAGGATCCATCTTTACGTTTAATCATTTTCTTCCCTCCCTTAGCTTTCTTTACAGGCATAAGTTCTTAAGTTTTGATTGTTTTTTACTTTACTGCTTCCAATGTAGGAGCAGGTGCTTCTGTTTCTGGAGCTTCAACAATTACTTCATTTGTAACTCCTTCTTTCATAAGCTTTTCAATTATTTCATTAGTTCGCATCATTAACTGATATTTACCAGCCTCTTCAGTTGCTAAAAATGTTCTAACTGTATTAAGAATTAGTCCAAAATCTTGTCCTGATAGTTCAAATTTAGAGTCAGGTCCCCATGTGTAACGTTTGTTTGGATCGTACTGTGCCATAATTTTTAATTTATTGGTTTATAATAATTCTAACAAATATACTAAACATTTGTTAGCTTTCCAAGTCTATCTTAAATACAATAGTACCTGTAGTTTTTATACTTTTTGATATATCTAACTTTATTCTAAACATATTATGGAGTCTAAGAATCTCTTCTAGCAGCATGTCATTATACTTAGGCATACTAGGTGCTAACCTAAAGATGTAGGCATTGTTTGTATGAGTAATCTGCAAATTAGAGTACTCATCAACAGAACCTATTACACCTTCAAGATGTGCAAAATAGGCTTTTTCGTTTTCTAACAAGACTTCAGGAAAGAATTTCTTGTTTATCTCCATTAATATTTAAGTTAAAAACAGCCAGGGGTTTTCACCCCTAGCTATTAGTTATATTATGCACACAGTGTAGCTGCTAGAACTACTCCAGTAGAACTCACTTGTACATTCCAGTCTTCACTATCAGTGCTTGCAACTCTATGATAAGACCCATCTCCAACGAAAGGAGTGTTTCCTGCAGAATCAAGATATATTACATCGTTCACTGCTATTGCAGGATCACCTGCTAGTTGTAAGTACACCGTAGTGTCTAGTGTTTCAGTACATGCGTCAGCTACATCAGAAGTTGAAGAAATCTGACCTGCTGGTAATGCTGCAGTTGTGGTTGTTGTAGTTGTAGGGTTGCAACATTCATATGCTACAATCTCCTGCCAATTTCCAACCTTAGGTTTGTTCCTGCGTAATACAAGAGAACCTGCTACTACACGCCCAGATCCATCGAATCTCACGTATGCCTTTAACGGTCTTTTGTTAATGCTTCCCATTTTTAATTTGTTTTAAAGGGTTAGTAATTAAGGTTATATTAAAATTCAGATACTAGCTTCTCAAAAGTTTTTGAGTTCTTAGTATTTATTATCTCTTCTATGTAGATTTTTGTTATAGATTTATCATCTACATAGTCGTAATTGTAATTAAAAGGGTTGTTATTTATAAAATGCCCTTTGTAAAACTTATCTTTATGATCTGGTACAACACCAGCCATGTGTAAGATTTTGTGGGTTTCCCACATCTCTATAGAATCTGTGGCCCATCTAAAGTTTAGTTCTTTGACAATCTCAGTTTTAATGTTTCGTTTCCATAGTAACCATAGAACACACCACATTTCTGAAGTCCAAGCTTGTATTGGAGGATCATAATCATTATATGTTTTATGTTTTCTCATAACATCATATAATTTAGGTGATTGCACCTCAACTTCTTTGAAGTAATCTAATAGTATGTCATGAGGAATTCCTTTATAGTATAGCTGAGCTCCTCCAGAGTCATCATTCTTCTCAACAATTGTATCAAAAGAAACACCAATATAGTTACACATATCTTTTACAATCTCATCACCTTTTGTTTTAAGGTATTGATATCCTAGGTAACCTTTAGTATCGCTGCAATAAACAGTGTTGTCTTGTTTAAACAAACTGTAATCAATAGGTTCTCTAAATATAACATCTGAATCTATTAAAAATAGATCTTGTTCCTTGGTGTCATTCTGCAAATACTTAACAACTCCATGTATTTTTAATGTAGGTATGTAATGTTTTTGCTGCCTAGTGTCTTCAAAAATGAAAACATTTTCAGGGAATGCTTCTTTAAACTTATTCAAAAACTCTGAAGCCTTTCTCCCAGCTTTGTATAAAAACACTGCACGATGGTCTTTTAATAATCCCATCTTTTCTAGATTGTGGAATTGTACTAAGTTTTGCCAGTGAAAATATGGTTCATCTGGTTGTGAACATATGCTGATCATAATATGTAGTTATTGGTTTTTTAATTCTTGTTACGGAGTAGTGGTAGTAGTTGTGGTAGTAGGATTATTCTTACCTGTTACTTGAATCAGTCTTTCTAACTGTTTCGAGATATTCCACAACAAGTTTTCTGTTGCACTCCAGCCGATTTGTTTATTTGGTATAGGCATGATGTATGTTTTTATAATACAAAAATATGAATATTCCTAGACTTATCTTAGTATCGTGATAAATTAAAATAATTAAATATGTTAAAGACTTCTAACTGATTTAATTAGAAGTCTAATGTTATTGATATTGCAAACAGATATAACTTAATAGTTGTATAATTAAACTTTTCTGTTGGTTCTATAAATTCCCAACCTAGTGCAAATCTTTGGTGTGGCCAGTGAAATGCTATTTCTAATTCCCAATCATTCATATTAAAATATTTTGTATTGTAAAACAAAACCATATCCTACAACATTATTAACTTGTGCAAATACTCTAACTCCTACAGTTATTTTTTTAAGTTCCATATCTGTTTGAAAATATAGAATAGGATCTATTAAAGATGCTTGAAAAGTTTGTACACCCACAAAACCATTAAACCTAAGAGGTTTTTTCTTGTTTATTATATCTTCTTGTATGTCTATGTAAGCATTTTTGGTAGAGATAATACTGTCCTTCAAGTTTAATCTCTGTAGAAGACTAAACTCTTTCTTTTCAAATAATGATATTCTATCCTCTAACTTTGCTGTTATAAGTTTAAGATTATCATATTGAATTAGATCTTTTATTACCTGCTTAGCTTGCTTCTCAGTTAGTGTTACTACTGGAGCCCTCAGAGTATCTGTCTGTGAAAAACTCTTGAAGGTCACTAACAGGCATATCATCAACCATTTTAATTTGTACATATTCTTTTTCTTTGATGGTTCTTATTTTCTCCACCACTCTAGTATCTAAAGTACTAAAACTATCTACAAGAATTTGCATACGTGCATCTTGTCTTTCGTAGATTTCTATTTGTAAGTTTAACTCTTTTAACTGTACTTCATAGTTCTTTATAGTCTTATCTGATTCATATTGCATCATTAATAAAACTATAATAAATAAAACAAAAAACCATTGTTCTTTGAAAAAGTTAATTATCTTCATAGAATTCTATTATATCTTTATATTCTCTTGCCACAGAAAAACTTGGACAAGCTTTCCTGGCAAACTCATTGTGTCCGTGAAGAGTTGCACCATCATAACAAGCCATCAACTCCATGAGTAATTTCCATAAAGTTTCTTTTTGTTCAGGTGTTCTTGTGTCTTCAGCAGGCCACTTACCTCTTTTATCTTTTACTGCAGATACTCCACCAATGTAACAAACACCAATGCTGTGTTTATTTTTTCCCCTGACGTGAGCCCCTGGGATTTCAACAGGTCTTCCGTTATGTATACTTCCATCTAAATAAACTATATAGTGATATCCTATATCTCTCCAACCTCTTCCTTCAACATGCCATCTTCTAATCTCATCAACGTCAAAGTGTTTTCCAGCAGGAGTAGCACTACAATGTAATATGATCTTGTCTATTCTTCTCATGGCCCTTCTTCATTAGAATAAGGATTATATATTGGACTATCTGATTTCTTTGCTTTGAATAGTTTTTCTACTAGATCAGAAACACCTTGTATAGATATGTATACAGTGGCTATTATTACCCAGTCAGAAGATGTTATATTATCAGAGAATAGACCAAAGCAAGCTACTATAAACACAGTGAGCTTCCTACTGATCCATTTCTTTAAGTAATAATCTATCTTCTCTTTTCTACTCATATATTTTTATTGATCCAAGACTTTACAATATCCCAGTTCTTATGTGCAAATACGCCAAAAGACACACCTGCCCATATCTTATATCCTGCAACCCAAAGAATGAGTCCAAGAATTAATCCTAAAGCGCCTTCAACTCCATTTGAAATAATCCAGTTCTTAATAACGCTTATAATGTTTTTTAACTTTTTCATATTATTTAATTTTAGAATATAGATTAATTAAATACTGTATAACTAGTGCCCCTGCTGTAACAAGTCCAACAGTCCAAGAGAATTTCTTTTTAAATTCTTCTTGTTTTTCAACTTGTGATTCTAAAAGCTCTATTTTTTTCTTGAGCTGATCGATATCATTAACAAATCCCCCTGTTTTTGTTAGTGAGTTTCCTAATATAGCATCAACTACTTGTGTTAATTTCGTATCAATAGAGGTCATTTTCTCCTCCATCTCGTCTAAACGATGGTCCATGTTTTTTAATTCTTGTTTTACTTGTTGTTGATAAGCAGTGTGGTCAGCCATGATTTATTCTTTATATATATATAAAAGTAACACACCTATTCTATAAGTGTAGTGGATGGTTTTATACTAGATATAGGTGTAGTTGTGTAGAAGTTACACGATGTAATGAACAAATATAACTAAACTTTTTAGAATACCAAAACTGTTAGTCAAATTATTTGCATAATATAGCATAAACTTTTAATTTATTTTACTAACTTTGTTTACAAATATAAAACTTTATGAAAGTAGATAAAGCCTTTGTACTTTATGCTAATGAAGCATATTATGATGTTGTATCAATGGCAGTAAAAAGTATAAATAATGTTAGTAATATACCAGTTATTGTATACATGATGAACTGTAACAAGTCTGTACATGATGCATCTAGAACAATACCTTGGACACTAAATAGTGCAGATTCCTCAAAAAAAGATTACATTGACAGAAGTGATCCTAACATATACAAGCTTCTTATTCAAAGGCCAGCTATTATATTAGATGCTTTAGATAAATATGCAAAAACTGTAGCATATATAGATTCTGATACAGTAGTAACTTCAAACATAAACAAAATATTTGACCATTACCCTGATAATTGTACACATCCTTATTTTGTAGAAGGTATATATGACTACCTATTTATAAATGGACGTGGTGGTGTAGAGACTAGAGATGAGTTACATCTTAGTTTAGAGTATCCAGCATGTGATCTATTTAATGTAGACCAGTCAGTTAGAAACAAGTATAGGCAAACAGGATATTTTGTAGCAGGACAGCAATCAAAAGATTTTATAAGTGAGTGGTCATGGATGTGTAACCACCCAAAAGTTATAACTAATCATGAGTTATATGCACCATATCACGAAGAAACAATAGCAAATGTATTATTGTGGAAGTATAATATACATGAAGGGCTTCCTATAATGTATATAAACTATACAAAGGATGTAGATCTAATGACATTAGAATTCACTGGTAGCATTAATCATACAGCAGAATGGGTAGCGGTTCCTGCAAAAGAAGAACATCTTATGGCCTTACATGGAGAAAAGAATACAATCTTAATGCAAGATATGATAAACAAGTTATCTAAAAAAGTATTGTTTTTAGCACCACATCTTTCTACAGGTGGGATGCCTGAGTTTCTACTAAAGAGAATAAAGGCCTTGAGAGGTTTTAATATATATGTAGTAGAGTGGGCTAATTATAGTGATCATTTTGTTGTACAAAAAAACCAGATAAAACAACTTGTACCTAACTTCTACACATTAGGTGAAGATAAAACAGAACTGCTAGACATTATAAAATACAATAGTATTGATATTGTACATATAGATGAGATGAGTGAGCATTTAGGGGATGGTTCAGAAGAGGTATTACCTTTACTATATGCTGAAGACAGATCTTGGAAGGTGATAGAAACTTGTCATAATATATCGTTTAGACCTGATAGGGATAAGAGGTACCATCCAGACGCATATGCATTCTGTACACCTTATCATTTAGAAACATTTAAAAACATGCCTTCTCACAGAGCAGTTCTAGAGTTTCCAGTAGACGCAGTGATATATGACTGGCAGAGCAAGATGAATGCTAAATATGACTTAGGTTTTGACATAAACAAAAAACATGTAGTCAATGTAGGGCTCTGGACTAAAGGTAAGAACCAAGGAGAAGGTATAGCTATTGCAAGAAAGCTACCAAATGTACAGTTTCATTTTGTTGGTAACCAAGCTGGAAACTTTCAAGACTATTGGGAACCTTTAATGACAGACTTGCCAAGTAATGTTACCGTGTGGGGAGAACGTAATGATGTAGATAAATTCTTATTAGCTGCAGATGCATTTATGTTTAACTCTGTATGGGAATGTAACCCACTAGCAATTAGAGAAGCTATTTCATATGGCCTACCTATATTAGCACGTAATCTTGCACAGTATAAAGATATGTTCACACCTTACATAGAGGATCTAAACCCTATGAAGATGAAGAACCAACTAAAGCGCTTGTTAAATGAGCCTTTAAAATATGAGGTGCCTACACATAACACTAGTAGTGTCTTTGGTAAAAAGCATGTTAATTTATATGAGGATGTTTTAAATCTAGAAGTAAAAAGTCACGATGATTATCAAATAAATCAAAGCTTTATAGGAAAGCCAAGAATAGAAATTACAGGTACATCTGAAAGCGAATTCGCTGTTCATCTACTTGATGGAGAAGAGCTAGTATATCATAATGTTATGAAGGTTAATCACTGGTCAACTGTTTATAGAGAATACTATACAAAGTGGAAAACTGTTGTGTTAAAGGATGGTGTAGAGGTGTATAACGAGACGCTAAGTTTACAAGATAAGCGTGTCTATATATCTTTTGACAGTAGCTCCTTAGGAGACTCTATAGCATGGATACCTTATGTATTAGAGTTTCAGAATAAGCATAATTGTAAAGTGATTGTAAGTACTTTTAAGAACTTCTTATTTGAAGAGGTGTATCCTGAATTAGAATTTGTAAACCCTGGTTCAGAAGTACCTAATATATATGCAATGTATAAGATAGGTTGGTTTTATGACAAGAATAGAGAGCCAGAGTTGCCAAATACAATTTCGTTACAAAAGGCCGCCTCCAATATTTTAGGGCTGACGCACAAAGAAATAGTGCCAAGAGTTAAAAGTAACTGGGGGAACGAATGTGGTATGAAAGATAACTACAATGTTCCAGGCAAGTATGTAACTATAGCTACTAACTCTACAGCTGGTTGTAAGTTCTGGACAAGAGAAGGGTGGCAGGAAGTTATAAACTATTTACATGAACAAGGTTACTTTATTATCAACACATCTATAGAAAACAATCCTTTTGATAATTGTGAGAAGATAGTTGATACCAGTTTAGAATACACTATTGACTGTATAAGACAGAGTGAGTTCTTTATAGGGCTATCTAGTGGACTTAGTTGGTTAGCTTGGGCTATAGGTACACCTGTTGTGATGATATCAAACTTTACAGAAGCTGATCACGAATTCAGTTGTTATAGAGTTACTGATGAATCTTTATGTCATGGGTGTTGGAATAATCCTAACCATAAGTTTGATAAAGGAGATTGGGATTGGTGCCCTGAACATAAAAATACCCCTAGACACTTTGAATGCCATAGAGGTATAAAATCTAATAAGGTTATTGATATAATTAAAGCTTTGGGGTAACTTTTGTACAATAAACAGTTGCACCTTTGTTATTTGTAAAGCCTATATAACCACCTTTCTCATTTATACAAATTGATGCAACATAAAGGTCTGTTTCTTTGTCTCCACATGCAGCAAACCATGCTATTGTTGCATTACTTCCAGCTGGACCTGTTGCTCCAGTAGCTCCTGTATCTCCTTTACCACCAGTTGCACCTGTATTACCTGTTGCACCCTGTATCCCTTGTATACCTTGATCACCTTTTGGACCTTGTGAACCTGTTGCTCCGTTAACACCTGATGTACCATTTGATCCAGGGGATCCTGTATTACCTGTATTACCTTTAGCTCCATTTACACCAGAGGATCCACTTGTGCCAGATGTACCATTAGCTCCTGCATTACCTGTATTTCCTTTAACTCCTTGTGCACCTGTAGAACCAGTGTTACCTTTAGCTCCATTGATTCCAGAAGTACCAGATGTACCATTGGCACCTGGGTTTCCTTGTGCTCCTTGACTACCTGTAGATCCTGTATTACCTTTAGCACCACTAGTTCCAGAAGTTCCGTTTGCTCCAGCTGCCCCAGTGTTACCTTTAGACCCAGTATCACCTTTAGGTCCAGTTGCTCCGTTCACTCCAGAAGTACCAGAAGTTCCATTAGCACCAGCTGCTCCTGTATTTCCAGTATTACCTTTTACTCCTTGTATTCCTTGAGATCCAGTAGCCCCAGTATCTCCTTTTTCACCCTGAATACCTTGAATACCTTGTGCTCCATTGGATCCATTTGAACCAGCAGATCCAGTATTTCCTTTAACCCCTTGAATTCCTTGATCTCCTTTAGCACCGTCTACACCACTAGTTCCAGCAGCTCCAGTAGCACCAGTGTTTCCCTTAACTCCCTGTGAACCTGTTGCTCCAGTATTTCCTTTGACACCCTGTGGGCCCTGAGCACCTGTTGCTCCCTGAGCACCAGTATCACCTTTATCTCCTTTAGGTCCTTTTATAGAACCACCACTTATCCACCCCTCAGCTGATGTCCATAACCAAATAGAGTCATCTGCTTGAACAATATAAGCATCACCGTTAGAATTACCTGTAGAAGGTAGGTTAGCTTCAGTAGCCACCTCACCTTTCATGGTTATACCCCATCCAGCATCTCCCTGTGCACCTTTATCACCCTTTACACCTTGTATACCCTGTGCTCCTGTGTCTCCTTTTACACCTTGTGCTCCAGTATTTCCTGTTGCTCCTTTTCCACCACTAGTACCGCTAGTACCTGCTGTACCAGAATTTCCTGAAGTACCAGATGTACCACTATTACCTGTTGCTCCTTGAGATCCTGTTGCTCCTTGTAAACCTCTTGGTCCAGTAGCACCTTGGGCACCTTGAGCACCAGTTAGTCCTGTATTACCTATAGGTCCTTGTGAACCTGTGTCACCTTTTGGACCTTGTGCTCCAGTATCCCCTTTGGGTCCCTGAGATGCAGCTTTACTACAATCTTTTCCAAATGCACAAACAGTCCATGTATAAAGATCTTGTAAATCCTCTCTTACAGATTCCAAGTTATTTATAATAGGTATAAGATATTCAAACTTACCATTATCTGAAACGCTATCCAGAATAGTTGAATGAGCAGCAATGTCTTCTGTCTCACTACTAGGTGTTCTTACTACACCATCAGCATCCTTTCCTGGTCTAGTTCTTCCAGGATCATTCTTGTATAAAGGATGTGATAGTTGTATATCATTATTTAAATTACTTGCTGCCATATCTATTTGTTTTCTGTGTATTCTATTATAAATGTTGCTGTAGCTCCGTAAATATGTCCTGTGCCTCCAGAAGCTACATAGGCAAATTGTACTCTATCTCCTGCAGTAAATTGAGCATCAGTATCTGAGTACTCTTTCACGCCCATCATTCCTGTAGCTCCACCATTAGTTGTTGTAGGTGTTTGTGAGCTTGACAATGATCCATTAACATACACTCTAAATGATGTAAAGCTTGTTGCTGTTGGAGTAGATCCACTGATGTGTTTTATTCTTATTTGTCTAACTCTTCCATTATATGGAGCAACGAAGTTGTTATAGTATTGATTACTAGTGTTTTCACTTAACGTTCCTCCTACAGGCATGTATATAATGCTACCACTCGAATAACTACTTGCGTAGAACGTAGATACTAGTGTCATTTTTTCCCAACTCCATTCTACAGTTCC
>UEXN01002889.1_pt1 | contig 11653 bp, 20 predicted proteins | sample 1796711 | NCBI WGS metagenome assembly UEXN01 (sample SAMEA4772470, study PRJEB27181) | metagenome | reverse complement strand
AAGTGCTAAAGTTTAAAGCCGGCATCCTAGAAGAGCACAACTATTGCTACTTGGTTGGTGATTGCTTTAAGGATTTCATAGTAGAGAAGTGCAACAAAGGCGCTAGAAAGAAGCCCACTGTTCAAGGTTGGGTCTCAAAGCTTTGGAAAAACAAGATGCTTTTCACATTTGAAGAACTCTATGCACACATTAACACAATTTAAGGAAAACACATGACAACGCAGCGTAAAAACATTAACAACGAACAGTTCTTCACGAACCATGACACAGCCAGGAGACTGGCAACTTGGATTCAAGAGCAAGATTGGTATTCAAGCATAACCCGAACAATTGAACCAAGCGCTGGAGACGGTGCTTGGCTTGATGTTGGACTACAAGTCGATGAGGCTTATGACATTGAGCCAATGCATGACTCTGTGCAAAAGGTCGATGACTGGTTGACTTACGACGTGGGTTCGATTGAGGGCAAAACTCTCTACGTCGGTAATCCACCATTCGGCCGCATGGGCAAACTTGCAAAAGCATTCATGAACCATTGTGTCGAGACTGGAGACTACATAGCCTTCATTTTGCCTGCCTCTATGGCAAAGGTAACGCAAATCAGACAGATCGATCCTAGGCTTCACTTGATCCATCAAGAAGACCTATTGACTGAAACGTTCAGATTCGAACGCGATGGCAAAGTCGTTTCAACCGTCTTCCAAGTATGGGAACGTCGAGAAGAGTTAAGAGTCGACCCCAAAAAGAAGACATCTTGTTCAGATTTCTCATTTGCAACAACGTCTGAAGTAACATTTGAATCAGTCGTGTCTCAAATAATTGCGAAAGGTCTCGATAAAGGCTTGCGTAGTGAGATTGTAGAGCTTTTAAAGGAGTCCTTTAGTCAACGCCCTGCTGAGGTTCCAAAAGGCGTTAACATCGCAATTTGCACCCATGGAAGTGGTGTTGGGAAAGTGCACCCAAAGAACTTTAGTTCAAAGAGTACAAGAACACATAGGTTCATCAACATTGACAATGATGAATTAACAAAAGAAAAGTTGACAAAGCGATTGAGATCTCTCGACTATGAGAGCATCTATAAGTATTCCACAGGTGCAACCTGTGTTTCAAAAGAAGAAATTGTTTATCTTTATTGCAAAAAATACTTGACAACTGAAATCTAACATGTTATATTATAATATAATCAAAACAACAACGGAGGAATTATGAGTTTTGAATTCGTAACTGGAATTAACCAAGTAACACCAATGGCAATCGTCGAGAAAGCAGATGATGCCAAGACAACTGAAGAGCACATGTCTGACTATCTTGAGAGCCTAAAGGTTCTTGAAGAAGAGATGGAGCCTTACAAAGAACAAAAGCGTGACTTGAAGGCAAACTATGTTGAGAACGGCTGGCTTACAAAGGGAGAGATCTCGTTAGCAGTAAAGGCTTATCGCCTTGCGAAAGATGACACGGACATGTCACAATTGATTGACATGGTTGAGGCACTTAAGACGAAAGGAGTCGGCCAATGATTGGGGACTCTTTGCTTGAGGCGGCTTTGTTACACTTCAAAGCCACAAAGGCTCGTGCCGAAGCAAATCTGGAGGTTTATCTCACAGGTTCAGTAGGAGTTGGGGAACACCCTGACTTGGTCAACGAATTAATTGAATTGACTAAAAAAATTACAGAAGCCGATGAGGCGATAAAATTTTTAGAGAGAAAATTATGAGATTCATTAAAATAGAAGACAGGCATGGAAAAGTCCATGCCGTGAATGCAACCACGGTCTCAGATATGCACTTTGACAAAAATTCAAAAGTTGTCTGGATTTATCTGACTAATCGGATTTGCATTGAAAGTCGGTTTACCGATATTCACCATGCCGTTGATTACATTCAACGAGCGTCAACAATTTCACTAACACAAGGAGTTTAAAATGGAAGTGACAAACGAACAAAACACAGAGACACCATTGTTAACAAATGGCGATCTTGCAATTGCAGCATATGCAATCAGTCAATGCTTTAATGCCTATCTTGAGTCATATGAGCGAGAAGACTATGAAGAAATGTCCAAAGAGCAAATGGAAACATCCATGAATGCATTGCAGACATCCTTTGCAAAGTTTGACTCTTTAGTCAAAGTCCTTCAAGAAAGCGGTCAAGACGCTTCTGAAATAGATCAGCAACCCAAAGGAGAAGTTGATGAAAGTCAAGATTAAAAAACTACATCCGGATGCTGTCATTCCAGAGTATGCTAAGGATGGCGATGCTGGCCTCGACCTAACAGCGGTTGATGTCATTGCGGACGAGCACACTTTGACTTACAAGATTGGTTTAGCCATTGAGATTCCTCCATGGCACGTAGGCCTTTTGTTTCCAAGGTCATCGGTTTACAAAACTGGCCAATCATTAACCAATTGCGTTGGAGTGATTGATAGCGGTTACCGAGGCGAGATCATGTTGAAATACACTCTTTCTCCTTATGCGACCGAGTATGAGATAGGCGACAGGGTTGGGCAGATAATTATTGTTCCTTACCCAAGAATTGACTTTCACCAAGTTGATAGCCTAACACCAACAGAACGTGGCTCAAAAGGTTACGGAAGCACAGGAAAATAAAATGTCAGACAAGAAAAACACGGTTAAACGAATTTACATCTATATGGATGAAAAGCAACACATGGACCTAAAGGTCAAGCTAGACTTTCATCGAATGAGTATGTCAGAGTTTGTCCGTGTTTGTGCTGATGGAGTGTTATCCGGAAACCCTATCATGGACCAATTCATTGACTTCTACAAAGAACATAGCGAAAAACACTCGAAGAAATCGATTAAGGACGCTAAAAAAGATAGAGAAGTCTCAGATGAACTTTTGGCCGAGTTAGGGTTGAGTGGAGATGACATTCAAGACATTTTTGACATAATTGAAGAGGATCACCCTGAAATTTAGGTTTCAGGATGTCTTTTTATGGGTTACCCACCTATTTAATGGGAAAACGTTTTTCTATTCTTAAGGAGATAAAGCTATGGCTAAGAAAATTTTAAAAGAGGCAGTTGTTCGTCGTTTCCAAAAACTTGCGAACATGAGCCCAATCAATGAAATGTATGCTAATGAAGGATACATGAGTGAAGAAGAGGAAGCAGAAGCTGCAGAAGCACCCGCTGATGAAATGCCTGCTGATGAAATGGGCGCAGAAGATGACGCAATGGGCGGAGAGCAAGATCTTGAATTGACTCAAGACGAGCTTCAAGCCATCGCTGATGCATTGCCTGCACTACAAACCCTTGCTGGCGCTGCCGCTGGTGGTGGTGACATGGACGACATGGATGACATGCCTGACATGGATGATGAAGAAGGTATGGATGACATGCCTGCTGCTGATGAAGGTGGAGAAGAAGATGTTGCTGATGCAATCATGGAAGCCTTGCGTGGAATCTCATACCAACCTTCACAAAGCGAAATTGTAAATGAAGTTGCTAAGCGTGTTGCTAAGCGATTGAAGACAGCAAAGTTGCATGAAGCAAAGTTGAACAAAGCTTTGGGTCGACGAAAGTAATTTAAATAAATCACTTGACAATCATTTGATTTCATGTTATAATTAAAGAGAGGCTTTGTCCTCTCTTTTTTTAATGGGGGAATGTCAATGTTAAATTTTATTCTATCTTTTGCGATTGGTTCGATAGTAACTTATCTTATAACGGTCTTATCGTCATCCATCCGATCCTCAGAGATTCTTGAAAATGCAATGCTTACGCACGCTCTCATGATAATGAGCGCTTACGAAGTCAGCGTTCAACAACTTGAACAAGCAATCGTTGCGAACAGGGTCGAAGGATTAGACGCAGAAAACCTTCGAAAGCTTCACAAGAACGAATTTGAATCATTCGCGAACAATAAGATAAAAGAAGCATTAAAGTACATTCCGTTGGCACACACCAACATTATAAAATATAAAAACTTCGAGCAATTGAAGCTTTACATCACTCAACAATTTAGGAGAAAATATGCGCAATCTAAGCAAAAAAACAAAAAAGACTAAAAAGAAAGTCGAAGAAGTGGAAGAAATCTCTGAAGAGGAATCATCAGAAGAAACCCAGCCTCCTGAAGAAGTGGAGAGCGAAGAAGAAGAAGAGCAACAATTAACTTTGATGGATCTACTTGGCGGTGGCCCAGGCGGAGCAAAGTCTCCCGAGGCGCGCTCAATCATGTTTGTTGGAGAAGTTAATGAAGACAGAGCAGCAGATTTGATTTCTGCTTTGTTAGTTCTATCTCAAACTAAAGATGAAGATGCAGAACGAGCAGAACCAATTAAACTTTATGTTTCTACCTATGGTGGCTCGGCTGATGAGATGTTTGGAATCTATGATGTTATCAACTTCTGTAAGAAGTTCTGTGACATTGAGACCATCGGACTTGGAAAGGTAATGTCTGCCGGAACTCTGATGTTGGCATCGGGAACTAAAGGCAAACGTAAGATTGGAAAACACTGTCGTGTTATGATCCATGCGGTCAACGGTGGTCAAGTTGGAGACATTCACAATCTTCAGAATGAACTCGAACAAACTGTTGGACTTCAAGACTCTTACATTCAAGCGATGAGTAATGAAACTAATATGACCAAAAGACAGATCCAAACACTAATTAATCGTAAAGTAAACGTCTATTTGACTGCTGAAGAAGCAATCGAAAAAGGACTTGCTGACGAAATTTTGGAGTAGTAAAGTGGACAAGTATTTCTACAATGAAGCCTCAGCCCACAAATTGGGTTGGGAGCCTTCCTGGTTCGGTTGCACCAGATTTAACGACGACCTTAATGAGGCTATTGAGAAATACCAGAAGTCCAAAGGCTTAACGGCCGATGGACTTTGTGGTCCCGGAACTTACCGGAGAATCTATACCGATAGACAACAGCGAATCGAAACATTCATGCCTAGCACGAAGAACAACCACGACTCGTTCATTGTTTATAACTCTGAATATTTCGACATAGAGTGGCCTAAAGTAAACCTATGGTTCGAAGGAGACGGTCTAAAGCAACGCAAAGGCTTCCGTCGAGTGTTCGAGAAGCGAGAGCCAAACTTCTTTGTTTGCCATTGGGATGTGTGTCTATCATCGCAATCTTGCTTTAATGTATTGCAAAAGCGTGGATTGTCTGTTCATTTCTTAATCGACAATGACGGAACCATCTATCAGACAATGGACATCAACGACGTTGCTTATCATGCAGGTTCTAGAACGTGGAATAATAACTCGATTGGTGTCGAGATCTCAAATGCTTACTATCCAAAGCATCAAGACTGGTATGTAAAGCAAGGCTTGGGCGAGAGACCAATCATTGATGATGCAATTGTTCATGGAAAAAGACTTAAGCCATTCACCGGATTCTACCCAGAACAACTTAAAGCCTTTCAGGCACTTGCAAAAGCAGTGAATAGAGCCACAGGAATCCCTTTGAAGGCACCTTTGGACCGCTCGAAGAACACCAACACTACCGTGAGCAAAAAGGCCGCCAGTGGCAAATTTGAAGGCTTTGTGAGCCATTACCATTTGACTAACCGCAAGATTGATTGCGCCGGTTTAGACTTAAAAAAATTATTAAAGGAGATTTAAGATGAGCAAAAAGATAACAGAATCAATGTTGAAAGGATTGATTGAAGAGGTTTTGAACGAGTTTACTATTCCCATCAAAACCGATCCAGCCGGGAGAAAAAAGATCACAGCCAAATTTGGATTGAAAGACGATGAGTTTAAATCAATCACCGGCAAGCCGAACTTGAGAAAAGCAAAAGATGTCTGGAAACACATCGCCAAAGCCGGCGGTGACTTTGATTTAATTGAACCAGTGGATTTCGAAAATGCATTTAGTGTCCCAAAAGGTTCCCCCCGCAACACCAAACGCGGCAAAGCCCGTGCGATGGCCGATAAAATTTATGACGCCAGTGACGATAAACCTTCTTTCAAAGCATATGGCGGAATGTACAACCCAGAAGGTCCTCCCGATCCAATTCCCTTAGGAGGACATCTTGGTAGTCAATTTGGCCTCACAGATCAAAGTACTGCAGCGAACTTTGGAAACGCTTGGGATCAAGCTTTGGATACCATTAAATCCTATGCCAATCTAAAAACAATCACGCCTCTTCACAATGCCTTCCTCAATGCAATCAACGCCGCAAAACCAACGGACTATGAACAAGTTAGGAATGACGCAATCAGTTCTTACGATGACCTTGTTGTTAAATATCCAGAAACCTTCGGTCAATTGCCCAAAACGCCTGAGTCAGTAGCAGCTGCAGATGCTTTGAATATTGCGAACACGGGACTCAGCATCAAAGACAAGGCTGCAAGAACACCAACACCCTTTGGTGACGTTGACGTCAGCGGACAATACGATTCTAGCAAAACAATGAGTGCCGATGACATGGCTGGTGCTGTAACTGTCGATTCTTCTGTTCAAAACATGCTAAGCGCCGTATCAGGAAGCAATCTAGCAGAAAAGCTGAGCTCACTAAACGCTTCTGCGATTATATTAAATGACACGGACTCTATCAAAAATTTGAGCCCACAACAAGCTTTTGAATTTTCGAACAACATAGCGATTCTAAGTACAATTGGAAACTTGTCAAAGTCTACCGGAGCATCATCCGCAGGTTTTGAACTCGAGGGCATTTTTGCTGGGCTACTTTTGGGCTTTAAGCCCACAGGCAATGGTACTTCGGATATGATAACAAAAATCACCGGTGGACAAACCCAGTTTTATAGTTCAAAATTTGTCTCCGACACTGCAAAGCAGTCTTGGAATGGAGAGGAAAACAAATCCAACGGTATGAGACACCATCTCGCCAAGGGTGATGTGTACTATATAACAATTAAGAAAACTGGTTCCATCAATGCCATCGGTGACAAACCCAGCGTGACCACAGCAACTGCATACAATAAACTTGAAGTTCACATAACAAAGCTTATTAAGACCGATAAATTGATAAAAGCCCACAGTTCCGGTTCAAGGTCCCCATGGATTGATGTTAAGGGAGCATTTTTAAAATCAGATGGTAATTTTTATGCTTTGACACCACCATTGGGTCCAACGGCTGCAGATGGAAGCCCTCCAATAAAAATCGGCCCGGAGTCTTATCTAACAATAAACTTGCTAGATAATCCAAATGCTAGTGCTTTCGCAATCGGCGACAAAATCATCAAAGCGATTGAGGGTGCAGACAATCCTTTGCTTTCAGCAATTATGTCTGCTTCTAGACGCTTGAAGAATATGGATGAGAACACAAAAGAATATCGTGCTGCCCGTGGATCAGGTAAAGCCGGAGAGCTAGGCAACAACAACACTGCATCGGCAACCGCTTATGTTAAGCAAATCGCAACGGACTATTCAGAAATAAAGGCAAATTTCCAAACCATGTTCCAAAAAGATGAAAAAGAAGCAGCAACGGTGGACGGAGCACAAGTCTTCAAAGAACAAAAAATCACAGCAAATCTTCTCAAAAAATTAATCCAAGAAAAGTTTAAGAAATGACTTGACAAAGCCTCCAAAAGCGGTTATAATATAGAGACAACAATAACCTTTTGGAGGCTTTATGCAAAAACATTACAAACAAGGCTCAACTCTCAATCAAGAGATTGTAGAGGGAGTCAACATCTTGGCGGACAATGTCGCGGCAACTCTCGGACCTCGAGGGCGAACCGTGGCACTGTTCCACAAAGACCAAGGAACTCCCGTTCTCACAAAGGACGGTGTAACAATTGCTGACTTTATTGAACTTGACTCACCGTTCCAAAACCTTGGAGCGCAAGTCATCAAACAAGCGGCAAAGCAAACAGTGGAGACAGCCGGAGACGGAACAACCACATCAACAGTCCTCGCAAGAGCAATCTTGATTGAAGGACAACGCTATCTTACAGCAGGAATCTCTCCTGTTGAGCTTCAGCGAGGAATCAACAAAGCGGTTGATGTTATCGTTGAGGAACTAGATAGTTTGGCACGACCGATTGAGACCGTTGATGATATCAAACACATCGCAACAATCTCAGCAAACAATGATCACACCATCGGAACCCTTGTTTCAACAGCAGTTGACAAAGCGGGCAAGGATGGCTCTGTAATCGTCGAAGAGGCTCGAAGCATGAACACCACTCTTGACCTCATAGAAGGCTTTAGATTTGATTCTGGCTACCTTTCTGGTCAATTTATTAACAACGCACGAAACGGGACGGTAGATTATGATAACCCACTTATTCTTATTACAGATGAAAAACTGGAAGTCGTCGAGCAAATTATGCCGACTTTGGAAATTGCGGCAAGAGACGCGAGACCCTTACTCATCGTCGCCTCGGATGTCGAAGGCCAAGCGCTTGCGGCGCTCATTGCGAATGCTGTTCGCGGAACTATGAAAATTGCTGCTGTTCGTGCTCCACGCTACGGAGAAGAACGCAGGAACATCTTGAAAGACTTGGCAGCTTCTGTTGGTGCAACATTTGTATCTCGAGAACAAGGCTTGTCTTTGCGAGAAGTAAAGCTAAATCACTTCGGTCAAGCGAAGTCGTTGAATGTCACAAAAGGATGGACAACCATCGTTGGAGGTAAAGGTGATTGGGAAGAGGTTGATACGCAGATTGCTGCAATCAAGAATGAGATCCAGCAAACAGAGAATCTCCAAGAGTGTGAAAGGCTACAAGAGAGAATTACTCGTCTTGCCTCTGGAATCGCTGTCATTAGAGTTGGTGCTGCAACTGAAGTTGAGATGATTGAGAAAAAGCATCGCATTGATGATGCTTTGGAAGCAGTCAGGTCAGCACAGGAAGAAGGCATCATTGTAGGTGGTGGTGTAACGCTCTTGAGGCTAGCTAGAAGCCTTTCTGTGGACACCGACAACGAAGAGCAAGCCCTCGGAGCTAAAATCGTTCTGAGAGCATGTGAGGCCCCTTTGCGAACGATGGCAAAAAATGCTGGAGAATCAGAAGACTTAATTGTTGAGAAGATAATTAATGCCGATGATGACTCATGCTATGATTTTCTTAATAGAAAAATGACAAATGCTTTTGAACAAGGCGTCATTGATCCAAAGAAAGTTACAAGGTGCGCTTTGCAAAATGCTGCTAGTGCAGCAGGCACACTACTTACAACGTCGCATGCTATTGTAAAAGTTTGAGACTATTTACTAAGAAGTCGTAACCAACGGAGGACACGGACATGAGCGAGAATGAAATGAATGAAATTAAGCAAGCTTTAATGGAGCTTACCGTCAATATTAAGCACATGGATAGCAAGCAAGATGACATGATTGATGATGTTAAATCCATCAAGGAAGCCATCTACAATCCTGAAACAGGTCTTTACGCTCGTGTTCGTGACCTTGAACAATGGCAAGAGAACATGTCCAGAGTAATCTGGACTGTTGGCCTTGGTTTTATAGGACTTGTTTCTAAAGCAATTATGGAATTATTATAAACTCGGAGGGAAAGTGAGAGTTAAAATTAGTTATGGGGCAGACATCAATGAGGTCCCAGAAGAAGTAGATCAGCTTTATACTTATGTATCATCAAAAGCGAGATCGATTATTAGACAAACAGAAACTATAGAAGAGCAATTGGACAATGAAGATTTGCAAGGTTGCTTATTTTTGATTGACAAGATGCGCAAAACTTTGGCACTGATGGATCAAAGACTATCTGATATAGAAATGATAAGTGTGGGATATTTGTCACACATAAAAGGAGATGAACATGTTTCAGACGGGCGACCTGCTTTGGATCCCTCAGGGATCGATGATTCTATCCCCGACACCTAATGAGCCATATGTGGTTAAGGTGATCGAGAAGCCTAACATTGGGCTTTTCGTTGAGAAGATAGAAGAGGATAAGAACTATTCACTCGTAGTCATTGAAGGCGAGAAGTGGGCTATCCAAAACAAACAAATAATGCATTATAGGAGAAGCAATGTTAGTAAAATTAATAGAAGTGTTTAAGCCAGAAGGAGACCGAGTTCATTTAGATGAGATTCATGTCAGCCCGAACGCCGTTACAACCATTCGAAGAGAGTCGAGCAGCACACTCATCAACGAAGCACACAGCCTAGGAATCAACCCAGAGGCTCAGTTTAGTCGAATAACAGTCATGGAAGGGGCGTCAGCGCGTTCTATTGTGGTTGTGGGCTCTCCTGAAGAGTTACGACGAAAGCTAAACAAGAGACAATTGTTGAGGGACTGATGAAGCATTATAAAATTATTTGTTGGACTGAATGTCCATTTTGCATAAAGGCCAAGAACCTACTCATCGAAAAAAATGAGCAGTTTGAATACTGCTCCATTGACCACTCTCCTGAACTTTTAAACTATTACAAAACTATTTACAGTCATAGCACTGTGCCTATTATAATAGTTAAAGGGGATCAGATGGATGATAAACTTATCGGTGGATACACGGAACTTAAGCGCCTCTATGAACGAGGAGGATCTCAAGAAGATCTTTGATGAAATGTCTGCTCTTGTAGAATACTCGTTCGATGTGAGTGTTGAAGAGATTTATGGTGCCATATCATTTTGGACTCCAACTCCTGAAGATGAAGTCGAGGAGTTGGAGCTTTTTGGTATAATAGACATCGGAGATCAGACAACAGCAATTCAGAAAATTATACACCTCACACATGAGGCAGGCCATGTCATTTACAACATGGATGAACTATTTAGAGACACTAACGATGTCATGTTTAGTGAGTCCACAGCTTGGTACTTAGGCTATCACTTTATGGCTGAACATGGTTACATAATAGACATGGCTACTTATGAAGATGAGATGAAGCATGCACTAAAACTATACCGCTGGAGCGAAAATGATACAGATGTTAAATAGGAAAAGAGAAGTAACTAAGCCATGGGGCAAAGAAGTCATCTGGGCTGAGACACCGGACTATGTAGGAAAGCTTCTTTACATCAATGAAGGTCACAAATTAAGCCTTCAATACCACGAAGAGAAAGAGGAGACCATCCTTGTCATCTCTGGAGAATTAGAAGTTACCGTTTCAGGCTATGGAAGACGAGGCATTTCTTCGCTAAAATTAAGCGAAGGCGACACCTATCATGTCACACCCGGAACTATTCACAGATTTTCTGCAACTCTTGGCACGAATGTTGTCATCGCAGAAGTGTCAACCAATCACTTAGATGATGTTGTAAGGTTGGAGGACGATTATGATCGCGAGTAGTATACTTCTTATGCTGGGATTAGCGTCAGCTGACACTTTGGACTTCTATGTTGCACCAATTAAGGTGCTCAATCGAACGGAGACGAAAGTCATAGAGCAAGTGATAGACCAAGAGTTTGCTTTTACTTTGTCGTCTGCCTACTCTGAATCGTTCAAGGTAAGAAACGAACGCGGGACCTACTCCCCTGTCTTGATGGAGTTCGAAGACGTGAGAGTGTTTAACAAGAAGACCATCAAGTATCACTACAAGTGCAACTATGTGCTTGACGCTATGAAATGCGCCTATGACAACAAGCACTTCTTTGTAGAGACCGTTGTAACCGTTGATGACAACCAGCTCACTGTTCGCATGACCATGTATGATCCACAACTACAAGTAGTCAACAGCGGCCTGTCCACCGAAGAGATGGAAGTCAATTGGATCAAGCAGCAAGAGGTCACGAATGTGCAACAAA
>UEXN01002877.1_pt1 | contig 11677 bp, 12 predicted proteins | sample 1796711 | NCBI WGS metagenome assembly UEXN01 (sample SAMEA4772470, study PRJEB27181) | metagenome | reverse complement strand
AAATCAATGTTTTTTTTATTTAGTGCCAAGGTCATTTGTTAATTGTTTTTTTTTGTTGTAAATCATTACTCCTGATTTTTTAACTCTTTCTATAGTATTTAATTGACCTAAAACATTAAACACTTCTGGTTGACTTGAACCAGAGGTTAATGTCTCTGCTTTATTCTTCATAATTTTATGATAAGAATCTAATTGATGTGTGTTAACATCTTTAGTATCAAACGTTCCATCATTAAATTCTTGTTTTAGTGTAGACCAAAGTTTAATTTCTCTCATACGATCACGTGCTACTAATTGCATATTAGCTAAACCGTATCTAGCTTCATCTAAATCTATTTTATATTTTTCTAATTTATATTCGTCTTGTTCTGTCTCAATCTTTTTTTCTAACCATTTAACTTTAGCCTCTGATCTTCTACAATCAAACGATAAACTCATTAAGTTTTCTAAGAATACGTTTTGTTCTCTAACACACTGCCAATACTTTGCAGCTTTAGTTGGGTATTTTAGATCTTGTAAAACAGACATTCTCATTTCTGTCTCTGTTCTAAATACTTGTTTTTTAGTCCATGTATCCCTAAGTTCAGACGTCATAGCCTTAAACTCTTTTACATCTTCTGGATCTAATAAATTATTTAAACTTGGTGCTTCTTTTTCTATAAGCGCATGTATATTACGTTTTTCTGTCATAGTAGTCCTTTCATTTAGTTAATAGTAATATAAATATTATTAACTAGTTGTCAATGTTTTTATTGCTAACTCAGCTCCTGCAAACTCTTCTGTGGCAGTCATAGTTGGTGTACTACCTGCGCCAGCAACTATTGCAGCGGTGTTAGAAGTTCCTGACATTTTACCTTGACCAATAGCTGGTCTACCACTAACTGGTGTCGCTGGGTTTACAGCAAAAACACTTCCATTGTACTCAAGAGTTGTATTATTAAATGGAGATGTACCTCCAGCAAAAATAGATGCAGTTTGAGTTCCTGTTCTACTACCAAAACTTGTTGCAGCAGTGGTTATAGAACCCGTAGATGAAAAATCTGTTCCATCATATTCAAACGCAGTATCTAATTTACTAGATCCAGGTGCGTTTGTAGCCCCTCCCACAAATACAGCGGCTGTTAGTGTTCCAGCAGCTGAAGTACCTTGTGTAGATGCAGGATAATTTTCTCCTGCACTCCATGAACCATTATATTCTTGAACTTGGTTTGATGGGGTACCTGATGTATCAACGATACCGGCCACTTGAACTAACGCAGTACTTGTTCCTGTCATAGGAGGATCGCTTGCTTTTGCTGTAGGTGCTCCTGTAAGATTAGTCCATGTTGTTCCATTATAACTTTCAAACGCGGTAGTTACTGAATAAGGTCCTCCACCCGGTGTACTACCTGCTCCAGCAAAACCTCCAAAAGCAACGGCTGCTGTTTGAGTTCCAGTAGAATTGACTTGATATCTTGGTGTGTTTGCGGTGTTAACGGTTGTCCAGGCTGTTCCATTATATTCTTCAGTTACATTACTTCCTCCCTCTGGAGACGATGGTGGATAAATATAACCAAATGATGCAAGGCCTGCAGTAGTTGTTCCTGCTACCGTTGCAGATCTTTTAGTATTTAAATTTCCTCCACTAGTCCATACCGCAGTTCCCAACACATAACCTTTTAGTTGTTGTAGAGTTGAATTATACCATACCTCTCCTTCTTGTGGATTAGAAGGATTTGATGACACAACATTAACTCTTCTGCCGTGTAAATTTGAATACGTTGCCATTTAAAAAAATCCTTACGGTAAAGTTACAGTGCCTGGTCTTTCACGAATAGCTTTATCTTCATCAGACAATGCGTCGTATGCAGCTTGTGCTGCTTCTACTTCAGCCGTGACTAGAGATTGTGCTTCTGACTTAGTTTTTTCAACACCGTTTCTATCAGCCATCCAACATGCGCCTCTTTCATTGTTTCCAATAACCCAGACGTCTGCAGGATAACCTCTAAGAAAGAATGATCTTCTGTCTTCAGCAGTAAAAAATCCTTTTCCAGTGTTAGTCAGCACTCCATAAATAAAGTTTGCCATAGTTAGTCCTCCTTTTTAAGTTTGTATATCATAGTTTAACTTTGTGTCAAAGTCTTAACATTTAATGCTGTCGTTTTTGCTGTAAATTCTTCTGTTGTAGTAACACCTGCACTAGAACTACCGGGTTGTCCACCACAAATTAAGTGTGCCCCAGCTCCTGATGACGTTCCACCTCCATCAAACTCAGTTCTAGCTGTTGCTATATTAGGACCAGTTGCCCAACTTGATCCATCATAAACACAAGTAGTTGAAATAATTCCAGGTGCTCTACCACCAGCAAATTGCCATGCATCTTGTGTTCCATTTTTAGCAGGAGCTTGATTTGATACATTTATAAATACATTTGGACCTGATGTCCAACTTGTTCCACCGTATTCTTCAGTTCTATTAGTTCTAGCACCAGGTGGTCCTAAATAACCCCCAGCAATTGAACCTGCTGTTTGAGTTCCTGAAGCACCCATAGATTGAGAAGCAATACTAGTTGCACCTCCAGATGTCCAAGAAGAACCATTGTATTCTTCGGTACTAGTCAACATAGTTGCAGGGTCACCATTAAAACCGCCAGTTGCAACTCCTGCTGTTAGAATACCAAAACCTCCTGGTTCTTCTCTTGCAACATTCATGCTTCCTGATGCAGTCCAAGATGAACCATCATAACTTTCATAATTTGCAATTGCAGTTGGAGCTGGTTGAGCTTGTCCTCCTATTGCTACTGCTGCAGTTTGAATTCCAAAACCTCTAAGTCCATATCTTGCTGTGTTTAAATTGTTTCCTTCAGTCCAAGAAGTACCATCATATTCTTCAGATACATTTAAATATTCAGGAGAACTAGTAAATCCTCCAAAAGATAAACCTGCATCTTTACCACCTACATTTCCTTGAATTCTTCTTGCTTGATTTAAAGCTCCACCACTAGCCCATGCTGCAGCTGTAATAACGTTTATACTTGCGTTGTATTCTTCTGTTGCAGTTGTAATAGAAGGTGTTTGACCAGCCATAGCTATTGCAGCAGTAGATGATCCAGCTACAGATAATCTTGATCTTGCAGTTGCTAAACTTACTGGTGATGTTGTCCAATTTGTTCCATCCCATGTTTCAGTAGCACTTTGAAGTGTACTAGGACCAACAAGTCCACCTATTAATATTGCAGCTGATTTAGTACCAGCTCCGTACCCTCCATACCTTGCTGTGTTTAAATTATTAACCGCTGTCCAACTTGATCCATTCCAACTTTCAGTTGCATTTGTTGCAACTGCTGGGGGAGATGATGTTTCTCCTCCAAAAGCTAAACAATCTTCAGCGTTAGCTCCAGCTCCACTTAAACTATTTCTACTTGTGTTTAAAGTAGGAGTAGCAGTCCAACCTTCGCCATCAAATTCTTCAGATTCATTTTTATATCCAGGGCCACCACCAAAAGCTAATGCAGAAGTTTGAGTTCCTGCTCCAGCACACCACCTAGCCGTATTTAAAGTGTATGGACTTGTAGTCCAAGCCGTGCCATTGTATGTTTCAGTTTTATTTGAAACTGAAGGTTCTACACCTCCAAAAACAATTCCTGCGGTTGCTGTTCCTGCAGTTCCTTGAAGTCGATATCTAGCTGTGTTCATAGTACCACCAGCACTAAAACCTGTTCCATTATATTCTTCAGTTGCACCTGAAACTGAAGGTGTCTCTCCTCCACAAATTATTGCAGTCGTTTGAGTTCCAAAAGCACCAGCTCCTTCTCTTGTAGTTGCTAAAGGTGCAGAACTTGAAAATGCTTCAGCAGCAAGAACACTTTTAAAAGTGTCATTAGTTGTATTGTACCAAATTTGACCTTCAGCAACTGGTTCAGTTGGATTAGTTGCTAATGGTTGAATAGCTCGTCCGTGTATATTTCTATATGTTGTCATAATTAACTCGTACTAAATGTTTCTACATTAGCTGATATTGTTTCTCCAGTAAATTCTTCTGTTGCTGTTAGTCTTCCCGGATAACCTCCTGCAACAAAAGAAGTAGCATTAGATGTTTCTCCTTTTCCAGCAGCTGCTCCGCCATTTCTTGCAGTTCCTAAACTAGGTGAAGTTGCAAAAGATGTGCCATTAAAATATTGAGAACTAGTAGTAGCAGTTCCTGAAACTCTACCTGAAAATACAAGTCCTGATGTACTTGACCCTGTTGCTGATAATCTATCTGCTCCATAAGTCATAGTAGGTCCTGAAGTCCAATTAGTTCCATCATAAGATTCAGATGTTGATACGTAGTTTGCTGGAGATGTATTTCCTCCAACGTTTCTTATAGCAGTTACTATATTTCCAAAAGAATCGTTACTTTGTTTACCAACTGGTAAAGCTCCACCTGATCCCCAATTAGTTCCATCATATTCTTCTGTAGTTGTTATAGTTCCTGGATTACCTCCACAAACTAGACCAGATGTTAAAACTCCTGCAGCTCCCATCATAGTTCTAGCTACTGAAGTAGCATTACCAGCTGTCCAAGAAGAACCATTATATTCTTCAGAAAGAGTTGATGCAGGATAATTACCACCACAACAAGCAACCGCTGCTGTCTGTGTTCCAAATCCACCTAATTCTCTTCTTCCAGTGCCTAAAGCTCCTCCTGATGACCAACTACTACCATCATATTCAAATGTTGCTGTTGTTTTACCATCGGGTGCAGTGTCTCCACCAAAACTTAAACCTGCTGTTTGAGTTCCAGCTCCTGCATTATCATAAACTGCTGTAGGTAAAGCTCCACCACTAGCCCATGCTCCAGATGTAATAGCATTTGTTGAAAGATTATATTCTTCTACTGCTGTTGAATACTGAGGAGGAGATCCTGAGTTTGTATCTCCGCCTATAACCATAGAAGTTGTTCCAGTTGCTCCTTGACCTGTTGTTGCTCTTCTTCCAGTTGATAAACTTGCACCAGTTGCCCAACTAGTTCCATCGTATTTTGAACTTGCTGTTCCCATTCCGCCTGGAGGAGTGTCTCCTCCTGCTGATAAAGCTGCCGTAGCAGTTCCACCTGACGCTATTTGTGTTGCTGTAAAAGTAACATTAGGAGCTGTTGCCCAAGATGAGCCATCCCATTCTATTGTGTCATTTGTATTGCTTGGATTTTGACCATTAAAAACCAATGCTGAAGTTTGTGGACTTGAAGAACTTGATCCTCCAAATTGTCTACCTGCTGGCATTGCTGTTGAACCTGTCCAAGAAGTTCCATTGTATGTATAACTTGCAGATTCTTTTGGAAAAGGTGGTCCATTTCCTCTACCACCCGTTAAGAATCCTGCCGTTTGAGTTCCCCATGTATGTGCCGCTTGAACAGAAGTAGGTAATGCTCCTCCAGATGTCCAAGAACTACCGTCGTATTCTGAAGTATCAGTTGATCCAGCGGGACTAGCTCCAGGAGATCCTCCTGCTATAGCTCCAGCAGTTAAAGTTCCAAATCCTCTAGCACTTTCTTTACCTGTTGATGGTAATGTTCCTCCACTTGCCCAACCTAAACCATTAAATTCAAATACAGCTGCTGTTGGAGCAGGTCCAGGACCGGCCATACCACCAGCACTTACAGTTGTTGGAACTGCTTGACCAAAACTAGTATTATAAGCTGTTTTAGTAGGCAGGTTAGTTTGACTAACAAACGCTTCAACAACTGCTAAACCTCTAAGACTTTGTGTAGTAGAGTTATACCACATTTGTCCAGTTGTAGCTTCACTTGGATCAGAAGAAACTTTGTTAATCTTCTGACCTACTATTGATTTATAAGTAGCCATCAGTCTCCTTAATTATTCTTTAAGAGCCAACCTTGTGTACCATCTACATAGACTAGTGTATTTCCCGCTCTTTCTGTTGATACCGTTAATGGATCTGTTGATCCTGCAATTTTTTCTGTTCCATTTTGATCAATTGTTAATGCGTTAGTATCAAATGTTCCTGCATAATCAATAAAAGCAATTTCATCACCAATACTTCCTGCAGGTAAATCCATTTCTATTGCATTACTTGTAGTATTAATAAAATAACCTTCACCAGCTACTGCTGTAAATGTAGCAGAAGTTTTAACTGCTTGCCATGAAATACCACCTGATACTGCTGCAAAAGATAAAACACCTGATCCATTTGTTTTTAAAAATTCATCGGCATTTCCATCATCAGCTGGAAAAGTTAAAGTTACATTTGATGCAACTGTTGCGGGTGCTTGTAAAGCTATGTAATTAGAATTATCTGCATCACCTAATCTTAAATCACCTTGATCACCGATTTGTAAATTTGATCCATCCCATGCTAAATTTTCAGAACCACCAAATGATCCTGAATTATTAAATTGAACTTGTGTATTTGAACCACCTGGTAATCCACCAATAACTACTTCTTTAACATCTGGATTTGTACCGTCGTTAGCAGTTGCTGAAAGAATTTTCCAACCTTTATCAGTTGTTGCCCAAGTTACAGTATCACCTGAACCTGATACATATTTAAATTGCACAGTGTATGCACCACTTGTATTGTTTAAAACAAAATAAGTATTTTCTACATCTAAAGGAATTGTTACAATTTTATTTCCTGAAATTGTTTGAGCACTTTCTGCTCCTAAAACTATAACTCTTGTTGCAAGAGTTGCACCTGTTGATCCATCTAATACAGCTAAAGCTGTTGTGTTAGCTCCAGCTCCTGAAGCATTTAAAGTTTGTACTTTATATCCACCAGAAATCTGTTCAAAAATATTTAAATTTGTATTAGTTTTTGTTCCCCATGTACCGGCGTTTTCACCAGTTGCCATTAGTTCAACACCAAGAGGTGTGTAAGTTGAAGCCATAATTTTTTTCTCCTAAGCTACGTGCGTTACGTCTGTATACGATGTATTTCCACTCACGTCAACATCGTTATAACTTGTATTTCCAGTAATATCAACATCTCCATATCCTAATGGAGAAACATTTCCTACCGCAGAAATAGCCTCTTGTCCAGTTAATCCCATGACATCTGCGGGTATAATTGTACCTACAGAAGAGGTAACAGAAACACCTGTCAAAGGAACCCCTATTTCTAAAGTTAATGATCCTACTGAAGAAGTTGCACCAACTCCAGTTATATTAATTAAATCTTCTGCATTTGTTGTTATGGTACCTACAGAACTAGTTGAGCTAACTCCGGTTAAATTAACACCTATTTCTAAACTTATAGAACCTACTGCAGTTGTTGCAACTAAAGAAGCTAAACCTACTAATTGTTCAGAACCATCATTAACATCTAATTGTCCATCAGAAACTGTTGCTGATTGACCTGTTAATGTAATTGTAGGTGAAAGAATAATTGCACCTGTTCCTGTAAATGCACCGACAGAAGTTGTCGCTGCTTGACCTGTTAATCCAACAACATCAGCAGGCGTAATTGTTCCTACAGATGCAGTTGCAGATTGACCTGTTAAATTTTCTATACCTTCTTCAACACTACCCCAACCATTTTCACCCCAATTAAGAGTACCCCAACCAGGTCTAATTTCTGTTGTAAGTGCTCCTACTGCTGATGTTGCTAATTGTCCTGAAAGAGTTATTGTAGGTGCTTCACCCCATCCTTGAGCTCCCCATGCAAGTCGTCCCCAACCTTCAGTAATTATGTTTGTATCGCCCCAATCAGCTTGTCCAAAATAAGAACGACCCCAACCATCTGTATTAGCTGCACCACCCATTCCACTATGGTTAGTACAATAATAATATAAAGTTGATGGTGCACCGTTTTGAACTTCTATTTGTGTGTATGCCCCTGAATTACCAGGAACTCCAACGGCAGTTACACCAACAGAATAAGGTGTTGAGTTTCCACTGTCGCTTGAAAATCTTAAAGGGTGATTACCATTTGAAGAATCTGATTGGTCAAACTTATAAGTAAGACCTGCACCAATCATTACAGTGTCTTGTTGTACTCCATCAATAAAATATTTATTCCCTGAACCGGTGCTGACTACTGTTACTGTAAATGTCTGGGCTATAGACATAAGGAGTTTCTCCTTATGCTATTCTTAAGATAGCTGTTGATGCTGCTGCTGCAGGAAATTGAATTGTGAATGTTCCGCTTGATACAGTTTTATCTCCACCGAACGCTACAACACATACTGCTTTATCAGATTGCGTATCGTTATATATTAAACATCCATTTGCTGTAAAAGATGCAGAAGTAAAACTAATGTCTGCAAAATCACAAACTGCTGTAGAACCATCTAATACAGGAGTAACACTTGTAATTGCTTTTCCGCCAGCTGTGTAAGCTGATCCTGATGTATTTGTAATTTCTTCTGATGTTGAATAAGCTGTAGTGCCTGCACCTAAAGATGCATCACTTTGATATAATGCTAATTTAAAAGCGTTTCCAGATGATGCAGTAAAATTGTGAGTGCCAACTAAAATTTCTTGTTTGAAGCTGTTACAAACTGCCGATGATATTGCCATAATTTTTTACTCCTATTTACGGAGACGGTGACTTGACTTGTATTCTAACTGTTCCGTCAGTATAATCATCTCGTCTTCGTCTTCCAAGTTGCATACCTGCAAACTGTTGTATAGCATTTTTATATCTATTTTCATAGTATGTCAACATATCAACTGGACCTTTTAAATATGCAAAAGACTCTACTAGACATGCGTATAATAGACCTTGTGGGAAATATGTGCTTAAATAAGTATTGTTATTAAAACCAGTGCCTGACCCAAGACCATTAGGCATTTTATTATAATAAACTCTAAATTTATAATTAGCGTCAGGTGTCGGAGCGAAATACATACCTCCAGATGAAGTATCAGTAGTATTGTCAGCACCTCCAAACATTGCATAATATTTTGGAAATCCGGTAACTGAATTAGTAGTATCCGTAGGAGATTGTATTTCTCCAGATGGTCCAAATTTTCTATCTACAAATTCTGATAAATAAGTTTGGTCTTTTTTCTCTAACCATTTTCCATTGCCTTCTGTATTGGCTGTTGATTCAAAAACTTCAATTCCTCTTATAAAGAGACATCCTGCTGGTGCATTAAGAGTATTGTCGTTTGCAGCCAACGATCCTTCTTGAACATGTCTTTGAGCATCCATGGGAAGCTCTTGATAAATTCTAAATTCAGCAGCCATTATAAAACCATCTAAAATAGTGGTTGTAAAAACCGTATCATCTACTTCAGTATAATCTAAAATAGCTTGTTTAAGTGTAGTATAATCGTATTTTTTAACTCCTGACATAACTAACCTCTATCATTTACGGGTCCAATTGTACATTGTAAACCGCCTCCTGTTTCCGTGCTACTAGCATTACTAACAAGTTCAAAACCAAATCCTACTTGAGTTGTTGTCAAAGCAGGATTACCACTGCTATCATTATATCCAGCGAGTCCTTCTGTTTCTTCAAGAAAAGATATTTTATAAGCTCCAAAAACTTTTGCTCCAGTTGCATGCGAACCTGCTGTTGTGTTTTCAGGAGATACTCCTCTATATGGAGCACTTGTTCCTCTAGTGCATCCTGTTAAATTATTACTTGATCTTCCTGTGTATTCAATAACTTCATTTTCAAATAAACCTGATACTGCATTTACTTTTTCAATAACTATAAAACCTGATGTTGGAAACGCGGAACCATCAGCTAAAGTAATTGTTGTAACTGAATCCGTAATTGCACCATTTAAAGTTGTAGATAGTTGTAAAGTAGTTATAGCAACACCGCCGACTGGAGATTTAATATCTCTTAATCTAACAATATCATTTACTTGCATCGCACCATTTTCAAAAGCTATTGATACTGTTGCATCTGCAGCCGTAGTTGTAATAGGATCATTTGGTAAAAAATCTTCTGTTGGAAATTCTGTTCTTGCAGGTCTAGCTCTTTGTAAAGCTTGTGGGTCTGCACTTGTTGGTTTAGGATCTAATTGTGGTTGTTTAGGTTCGTACTCTGATATATGTACAAACGCACCATTCCATTCTCTAACCATTTCGTTGTATGGAAATGCCATTCCTGATCTATCAGAAATTGCTAAAGCATATTTACCTTGTGAAAAAGTAGTCATTAACCAATACCTGGGTAGTAGATTTTAGGAGATATATATGTAGAGTTAGAAGAACCATCTTCATCTTCTGCTCTTAACAATTCATCTTCATATAATAATTTTAATTCTTGTACTCTTTGTGGCGCATACTTTACAGCTAAATAATATGCCAACCCTGAAATCATACATGGAACAAATCTGTATGGTACGTCAGTTGCATTTGTATAAGCACCCACATCATCAATTCTTTTTGTATAATAAAAATTAATATAATTACCGTCTTGAGCTGCACCAGGGGTTAAATATAAAGTCATTGTAACTTTATCTATAAATCTTTGAACCCAATATTGTGTTGGTAAACCTTTATCAGTTTTATTAGAAAAACCTTGGTACTGTGATCTACTAATTTTTGTCATTGGCGTATCAACAGATGTAGATTTTACTCTGTAATCTGCTTCTTGAATGTCTGTCATACCAATTGGAAATTGTAATACTGCATCAGAAGTACTGTGTGTAGCTGCTGTGCTACCATTAATTCCTCTAGTACATCCAGTTAAATTTAAACTTGTAATTCCTGTGTATGAAATTTGTTCAGTGCCAATAGTAATTACTCCACTAGTTGCAAAGCCTGTAACTGAAGCCACTCCTATAGTGACAGCAGTAGCATTTATGCCTGCAGAAAGTGTTGTGTTAATTCCGTCTGAAGCACCATCGGCCGGGGATCTAAAAAAAGTATAAACTGATTGTCCGTCTACTAATGTAATATTTTGATTTTTTACTTCCCAAAACTGAAGTCCTCTATTACCCCATTCAGAAAATAAAATGTTTAAAGATCTTTTAGCAGTTTTTAATTGATAACCAGAAGTTCCTTGAATACCAATACGTTCGTACGCATCTTCAATAATTTCATCAATGCCTAGGTTCTTATCAAAAACATAAGAGCCTGAAGTAGTGTTGGCCATTTAAGCTCCTTACCCGTCAAACTGTATTGACAATCCTACTACTGCAGTTCCGGCAGATGCAAAATATGCACCATCTTCACATAAAATTCCGTCATCGGCAATATATGGGTCGATTGTTGATCCGTTGTCTACATCTAAAATTAATCTGTTTTGACCAGATGTTGCTGAACCATTTTTAATAAAAATAGTTCCTGCTCCAGAACCTGCAACTCCAGTCATACTTCTAACTCTAGTTCTACCAGCAAAAATAATTCCTGTTGTAGCTCCTGATGTTATTCCAGCAGAAATGTCTGTTGTGATAGATCCACTCGCAGTAATACTTGTGACTTCTGTCCAAGTTCCAGCTACACTTACATTACCTGAATTTGGACCAGTTGTTGCCGCACTTGTAGCAGCATCTCCATTAGCATCTTTTCCTACAACTACAAAAGTTATTCCTGAGTTGTTAGCTGAAGAAGTTAGAGTAATCGTTTGAGCATTAACCCAAGGACCACTGTTTAATAAAACTAAAGTAGTCGCTGTCCCTGCAGCAGAAATTGCATCTGTGTCAGTTCCGAATACTATTTGTTTACTTTTTACTCCTGATACATTTGACATAATTTTTTTCTCCTATTAATTTATACTAAGGCCCCGAAGGGCC
>UEXN01002871.1_pt1 | contig 11696 bp, 14 predicted proteins | sample 1796711 | NCBI WGS metagenome assembly UEXN01 (sample SAMEA4772470, study PRJEB27181) | metagenome | reverse complement strand
TTTCAATCGCTATGATGTGTATCACCGCATTTAATACATGCAATCAAATAGCTATTCCCTGAAAATATCACTGTTCAGCATTTTAAAGAGATTCCATAACATCATTTTGTGTTGTGGACTTTCAACATATTCCCAGTCATCAACTATAGATATGATGAGTTTGTTATCATCAAGCTCATCATTTTTACGAAAACTAAGGGGTGCACGATCTCCCTCACTCCTAACATTTCTAATGTAATCCGCCACAGTGTAAATAATAGCATCCAAAAGCTCCTCTTTGGCCATTTCCATCCATGAATCTTTTGGAGTGCCCCACGTTCGGGTATCATCATCGACTCTCACACCGTGATTATAACGTTTCAACCCGAGCTCTAGCCGCCCCAATATTTCTACGCGCGTTCCCATTACCTATAATATTCTTCATACCCTTTAACCATTTTTTCTTTAAAGCTGCGAACTGCTTAGCAGTCAAAATTTTATTTCTGCGAAGAGCTTCATTTGCAGCTGCTTGTCTCCATTTATTTTTCATATTATTAGGGACTCCGGTGACGTTTACATTTTTCATCACGTAATTTCTTTCAAGGTTGCGCTTTCTCTGCATTTTCCATCGTGAAACCATATCCTTCTTGATTCTATTAACGACCATCTTTTTGGGTACACCGAGTGCCTTATTTTTATCATTGGAATTAACTCTAGATGCAGCATTCTTGATGTTTCTAACGTCTTGTGTGAGGTTAGGTTTGTATCTGTTCATCCATGCCTTACCGTACTGCTTCTCGAGGTCCTTACGAATAGAATTGTCGTCTAATCCGACCCTCTTTACCCTCTCTTTCATCTTTTCAGTTTGAACCCGTGATTTCTTTTCCCTCTGTACGTTCCTCTTTGTAGGCTTGGGTGGAGGAGGAGGTTTGGGCTTTGCGAGATTATTACGACTCTTCTCAATCTGTTTACAAAGGGCATCCTTCGTCTGCTTACCCGATGTATTTATTTTAAGTAATGCAGCAAACTGTTTGATTTCAGTTAATGTCTTATCACGACACAGTTTACCACCGATGCGAAATGTGCTACCAGTACCAGATAATTTAACGTTCTTGTTTTTGTTGGTATTTTTTACAGTAACGTTTTTAGTCTTAGATTTAGCCTTTATAGCAGCACAAATTTCATCCTTACGCATGTCCCGGGTGGTAGGACCATTTTTAATTCTAAAACTGAGAATACCAATTTTACGTGCAAGAGTTTTGAGTTCATCTCTAGACATACGATCACACTTCTTTCCATCAATCTTGAGTGCGTTGATTTGGTTGTTTGTTAAAGGTGCTTTGCGTTTTACTATAGGTTTGGTCTTTTTAGGAGGAGAAACCTTGGTCTTGGTCTTGCGCTTAGCCTTTGTCTTGCGTTTGGTCTTGTCTATTTTAACATCTCCATCTCTATAAAATTCACGGATTAATGGAGTTACAGCTTTGTATGCATTTTCCATGATAGCGGGTGATTTGGCACCTATGATTTGTACGGTACCAGACTTACTAATGTTGAGTGTGTACCCTTTCATGGTGACATAGAGCATAGGTGAAAGTTCTGGTTCATAAGTGGTAGATCCGTATTTCGAAAATTTCATTTGCATACGAGTGAGATTTGTGAATACCCCGTTTATACTAAACTGACCACTGAGATTGTTATACTCGATTGGACTGTAAAGGAATGGTTCTTTTTGTGTGTAATTATCTACGATAAATCGACGAATGAGTTCAGGTTGGTTTGTAATGTTCGTACCAACAAATCCATTTCGGAAAAGTATTTTACCATTCCTATAAATATTACAGAGTCCACCTTGACTATTCATACCATCCGAAACGGTCACCATAATTTGGACACTCGCGAAAGGTTTGTTAATACTTCCTTTGGGGCCACCCTCCTTGGTACGAGAAAATCCCGTTTTAAACTGACCATAAATACCCTTTATCTCTTTCGTGTCTATATAAAGACCCTGACCGATAGGTGTTTTACCGAGTGGTTTTTTCATTAGAATTGGTAAAAGGTCTAAACGAACTTCTTTACCGAATGATTTATTAATAGTGCCAACGAATAACCCAGGTTTCAATGGAGATATTTCTAGATCAGTGAGGTCCCCAAATTCGTTGATTGCGTTTGGGTTCATCTCAGCGAGACCCTTTTCAAACGCGGCTTCGTTTATGGGATTAAGATTCATGTTATCAAATTCACTCGTATTTATGGGTTCTTTTAGTGCATTATTTACTAATTTGTCCATATTAATGTCTGCAAATTCATTTTCTAATGGAGAATTGTTAGCGAAACGACTCCGTCTAGGAGGTGGAGGAACCCGCCGTTGTTGTAACTCGGGTCGCGTAGGTTCGCGGAAGAACTGCTGACCGCGTGCAATTTCTTCTCGACGAGCCATACGGTCTTGTCGTCTAAACATATCCTCTTCCAGTTCTCGAGCGAAGTTATTATTGGAGTTAGAGTCTGGACTTCGTACGTCCACACCAGACTGCCTGACAAATTCTTTGACCGACTGGCTCATATTACTATCTATAAGGATTTTTTTTAATGATTGTTGCCAGTCATTAACTGGTCTTCGATTAGGTCGATACCAAATATAACTGGTTGGACGGGGTATTGTCTTCCTCTATACGATACAGATTCATTTCTAACTTCAATATCATACGAACTGAATGGACCGACATAGAAATCTTCATGAAATTTGTGTTGACCCAAATTATTGTTTTTACAATGTGTATTGAACGCAGCTACAAACAAGTTTTGTGGGACGTATTGGTCTTTACCCTTATCCACAATAGTGGATTCTAGGAAATGGATGAGAGAGTTTGCAACCTTCGCAACCTGCATCTTGATGATTTCAAAGTATTTCGGTACAACATCCCAAATATCCGCATCAGCATATTTGTTCCTATATTCGATGTAACCCCTGACACATTTAAGTAAAATTCTGGGTAATTCATGTTTAAGTTTTTCGTCGAGACGAGGATCTGCTTGCCTTACTTGTTTGCTGAAGTTCCATGGTAAAATACGTCGTAGAACAGATCCCGAATTATCTTTCCATCCTGGGACTTCATTACCACCAAGAACCCCTGGGACCTTCCACTCTGGAATCTCTTCAGCTGGTTTATTCTTAACTGCAACAGATACGTTTTCACCTGAAACGAGAGACTGAAACTCCGCCTGTTCTAAAGCGAGATCTCCCTTCACCTCTGGTGCTATAAACATGAATGCATCTTTGATTGAAGAAAGACCAAACTTTTTCTCGATATTGTTCGATAGGGTTCGTACATCCTGGTTTTCATAGAAATTCTTGAAAACCTTAGTAATTAACGTAGATTTACCCGATTTAGCGATACCCTTGAAGAATGGGATAATTTGCCACGAATCCAGCTCTCCAACATCATAACAGAGACGACCACCCATAACATACGCCCAGTTGCAGACTTCCTCTTCAAATTTCTGATACTGTAAAACTTTGTCAAAGTTTGGTGTTGGAATATCTTGCCACCTTTCTAAGTTTGAATAATCGTTAAAATCATTATCGAAATACTTACACGCGACGATAGAGGGATCAAGATTTTTGAATTCTATCGAATTATATGGGTAAAATGTACACGTATAATATCCATCATCTGGATTTTCCTGGTTAGTAGAGACCCATTCTTTGCCCACAAATACACCATTCTTAAACGACCAAACGTGTCGTCTTTTGTTAATGGTTGGAAACTGAGAGTCCTGACACTTTGAAAGATGGTCGATGACTTCCCTGAAAATACTCCCCTTACTCGTGAAGTTTTTCCACATTTCAAAATTATCATCCTTATTCGATAAGGAATAGACAAATTCCTCGATTGTCATCTTTTGTTCCCATGCTCTCGTGTGGTGTCCATCTTCCGTCTTTCTCTCTTCGCAGCAATGACCTTTGTATCTACGGTATTTCGCTTTTTCGAGTTCATCGAGACAGAAAATAATACACTTTTGGAGGGGTATGGAATTATCCAGGTCATCTTCACCCATAGTGGAAGCATCTGAAATAGACTTGGTTTGTGGAACCGCGGTTGGATTTACGACACGTTCATACGCACCATAATGGCGACGGACATTATCGTAACCATCTTTTACCTGTTTTAGAATATTGTGTACCCTGGTGATCATAGTCGTATCGTTCTCATCCCCCTTTTTATCAAGTTTGAGTTTCTTGATTTGACCTTTTAAATCTACCAGGAAACGACGCTGTTTCTCACGAATACCTTTTATGGCTAAAATATCAATACCACCCACATTTGGGTTCCCCTCGGTGTCAAAATTATCGATATGTACATATTGACGATATCCGAGTTCGCGTGCACATTTGAAATCTTCTGTTCTGAGGTTCCACATCTTTTCAAATGTTTCTATAATATTTATTATGGTCTCTTCATTCATCGACTGGATAGTCTGTTTTTGAAGTACTGCAAGCGCTTCATAGCGATTTGGTTCCTTGTCGATGAAGTGAGTGTCCTCCATTAATTATATCTTTTACAATTTTTCTCTCTAATTAATTTTTTAATTCACTCAAAATCTTTATCAAAATTTTGTTTTGCATTTGAAGTTGTTGAGTGATACTGACCAGGGCCGTACATACGGTGTCTCCATCCTCGGTCGCGAGAAGGGAGGTCATGAGGGTCGCAACATCCACACCATCATCTTCGAACATCATATCGTCATCGTCGATTTCGTCCATGGGTTCATCCTCAGTAGCGATGATGGAGATCTCCTCATCCTCCTCTGATTCAGTTTCGGATACAATTTCACCCTCCTCAATCTCGGTTTCTTCAGGCTGTTTTGACATTTGAATTAGACCAAGAAAAATTGGATCGCGAAATTTCGCACATTTACCCAAAATTATTTTCTCTGCCTATAGTACAACAACTCTCAAAATGGCTGGCGGTCTTATGCAACTCGTCGCTTACGGTGCCCAGGATGTCTACCTTACCGGTAACCCTGAGGTAACTTTCTTCCAGGCCAAATACAAGCGCCACACTAACTTCGCGATGGAGAACATCGAGCAGACCGTTAACGGTACTGCCGCCAACTCCGGCCGCGTCTCCGTCACCGTTGCCCGTAACGGTGATCTCGTCGGCGACATGTACGTCGAGCTTCTCTCCGCCGCTGCGGCGTCCATCTCTTCCGACGCCACCGACGATTCTTGCTGGGTCGCCGAGCGCGCAATTTCCTCCGTAGAATTATCAATCGGAGGTCAAAGGGTGGACAAGCACTACCAGAAGTGGTGGCGTCTCTACTCCGAGCTTTACCTTGACGAGTCCAAGAAGCTCACTTACGGTAAGATGACTTCCGCCACGACTGGTAACGCTGTCTATTTGCCCCTAGTCTTTTTCTTTAACCGCAATCCCGGACTCTATCTCCCACTAATTGCTCTGCAGTACCATGAGGTCCGTATCGATTTCGATTTAGCGTCTGATTTCGACACCTATCTCAATACCGGTACCTTCAAGGTCTGGGCCAACTACGTCTACCTTGACACTGAGGAGCGTAGGCGTTTTGCCCAGAAGGGACACGAGTATCTGATTGAGCAGGTGCAGCACACCGGTCAGGACACCGTTACCGCTTCCGGTGGTACCAAGCAGGTCCGCCTCTCGTACAATCACCCCGTCAAGGAGCTTGTATGGTGCTGCGACGAGGGTGTCGCCCGTACCAAGATGTGGAACTTTACCCACAAGGCCCAGGTTGCCGAGATTGTTCTCGAGCAGGACCTCACCATGGCCAACTCCAACTGTTTCATCGCCCCCGGTTCTGCGGGTGCCCCCCTTCTTGTGTGCGGCACCGGTGGTGGCACTTCCAAGTTCACCGAGGAGGCTGTCGGTACCATCGACAAGTTCAAGCTTGTCCTCAACGGTCAGGACCGCTTCAAGGAGCAGTCTGGTAAGTACTTCAACCAGGTGCAGCCCCACTTCCACCACTCCGGCGCCCCCTACGCGGGTGTCTACGCGTACTCCTTCGCGCTCAAGCCCGAAGAGCACCAGCCTACCGGCACTTGCAACTTCTCCCGTATCGATAACGCGCAGGTTTCCATCACCACCACCTCCGGTAACGATGCCGCTACCAACCTCAACATGTTCGCGGTTAACTACAACGTCCTCCGTGTCCAGTCGGGTATGGGTGGCCTCGCCTTCTCCAACTAAATACCCATACGAGGTATTTTAGTAAATAATTAAAAAACAAAACTCATTTTTAAAATGCATAGTACCAATGCTGTTTAAAAATGATTAGCAAACCTAAGTCGACCTATTTTTTTTGTTTTCTAAACCAAAATGCCTAACTTTTCACGTACCCAATTGATTACTACCCTGTCTATGATGTTGAACGCCGTACAAGACAACCCTGATATGGAACTTAATAGAACTATGGCAATCGCCATGTTTGAGGTTACACTCAATTATTACAATCTTTTCACACAGGGAAAAGGTGATAAGAAATTGATTCAGGCATGTTATGATAAGGCGAAAGGACCTAAACATGATCACAGATTTGCGAAGTATGTTGTTAAATTTGAGGAACTTACTAGACCGCCACCCTTGCGCCGTTCGAGGCGGTTAGCAAATAAGCGTACTTAAATATAAGCCTCTCATTCTAGATAATGTTCAAGAAAGTGTTTGAACTTTTTATTAAAGTGGATAAACCTCTATTGGGACGTTGGAATTTGAAGTCGTGTAACGAAATTTCAACATCCATCAATTCTATCTATCAGAACAGGGATCATTGTGGTGATACGATATGTAAAACACCAAAGAAGGCTTCAGAGTACCCCTCAAAAATGGACTTAGAAAATAAACCCAATACCTAATCATGTATGAGATATACACCGATGGGAGCAGTTTGGGAAATCCTGGACCTTCTGGCTGGGGTGTGGTCAGTGATCGTTTTAAGCTTAGTGCTGGACAACCTAATTCAACAAATAATCGGATGGAGATGACAGCTATTTTGAGAGCTCTTGAAGAGTCTGTGAAGAGAGATATTCAAGAGGTGCGTATATTTACGGATAGTAACTACGTGAAACAAGGAATAAATTCATGGATTATAAAATGGAAACAGAATGGATGGATGACATCTGCGGGTGCACCCGTGAAAAATAAGGATTTGTGGATTGCTATCGATGAAACACGTAAAAAATTGAACGTAGTTGAATGGCGGTGGGTAAAAGCCCATAATGGCGACCCTAGAAATGAAGAAGCTGATACATTAGCCAGGGAAAGTGCGAAAAATATATCCGCGTAAAATAGACCATGAGTGTTAAACAAGACGAACACTGTGAATGGTGTGAAAAACAAGAAAAGTTGCTTATAAAATGGGCTGAAAAGGCGGCTGGATACCGCTGGTTGCATAATCATGCACGCCTATTCTACAAGAAACAGAATGATTGGTTGTCTTATCCTAGTATAATTATAGCGAGTATAACGGGTGTCGGTGGTTTTGCCGTCCTAAATCCCAGTGGTAATGAAAATGTATCTCAAGATACCAAGAATAACATAATGGTCATTCAGTATTTCTTTGCCTTCCTAAATGTTTTGGGTGGAATTTTGACGAGTATCTCAAAGTTTAGTCAGTCTCTACCTCTATCTGAGGCACACTCGGCTATGTGCGTACAATGGTCAAAGTTCTATAGGTCTATTGATATGGAAATATCACTCGATGTTAAACACCGCTCAGAAGTTGTTGAGTTTCTTATGAAATCTAGGGAAGACTATGATAAGTTACTTGACGACGCACCAGATATACCGGCTATATCGATTCAAGCATTCATGGTTCAGTTTCCAGATAAAGAAAACAAACCGGATGTCTGTAATGGCCTCTCCATTGTAGTGAGTGATGATGCAGCATCTGTGACAGGCTCTAGACGTGCAGTAAATAGATGGTTGGGAGCATTCCAAAATATAAACAGAAGAAGGAGTAAAGAGATGGATGAACTAGAACGCGTCGATTCTGTATAATTTTCTCAGGATACTATAAATGTTCAAGTTGATAAGATTTTTACCAATTTTAGTTATAACACTCATTTACGGTCTCGTGTATGCCAGCATCAATCGAATTAACCCCGATGCGTTTGGGTTCGATGATAGTGTTGTAGATCCTTTTTATTTTTCGTTCACTACTATGAGTTCTGTGGGTTACGGTGACTACTCACCAAAGACGAGGTTCGCGAAGGCTGTCGTCATGTCCCAACAGTTCATGCTCATAGGTGAGATTATCAACCTTCTCGGTCTCGACAATTTAGGTAATTCCATTAAAAAGAATGCAAACAATAATATTAATGCCATGATTAAAAATGCTTAAAGTAGAAGTTCCTATATAGTATGTGGGAGGTCCCACCGTTATACAAGTTGATTAGTAACATAATCAAGTTGCACCGTTCTTATAGCTCAGTTGGTTAGAGCGTGGTGCTTATAACGCCAAGGTCACGGGTTCGAGCCCCGTTTGGAACAGCTTTTAGAGTGGGTTATCCTCACTGTAAAAGTTGTGATTTTCATTTCTATTACTCATATATGACTCCCACACAAGTTGGGATTAAATTGAATGATACGACGTCTGCTAGTGAGTTAGATTCGTTTTTTACTCGAGTATGGTCTCAGGATAGACGTGTTAAGATTGTTTTAGATGCCACGGATTGTAGAAAGATTTCATTGGGGCGTATTCTTTCTATGAAAGGTGTGTTAGATGAACATAGATACAGTTCTAGAAAGTATATAGACCATACGGTTGTCTTGGTCAATTCAGGATTTGCACGATTTATATTGCGTGCAGGTTTGGCGATCATTAAGACTGAGAGACCAGTTTACATAAAACGAGCTTAGTAGCCCTAAGTGAGCCACACAATGTGAAAAGTATCTTCAAAACATCCAACATGGTGAAATACAATTTACTCGATAGTGAGCACTGGAAAGAGTCTCTTAACGATGAAAATCCAATCGTTAAACATTTCATCGAAAAAAATATTCACACTAAACTGAACAAAAGTCAAACAACAATAATGGCCCACAAGTTTGGAGACCTACATGTTGGTTATGTGCAAATCGGAAATAAAACGATGAATGGTTTCCCTTTTAGAAAAGTTGTGAAACAATTTTTTCAACCTCAGAACATTCGCACGGACGACGCTATTCGTATGATTACATTGAATGGGAAAAATAATTATGCGTCATCTACTCAAAAAGCTAACTTCACTAAATTTTGTGATGGATTATACGTCGGCCCGGCGTCACATTACAAGATGTTGGAATGGATGACAAGAACAATTAATGTTAATTTTGTTAAAACTCCTTGTTGCATAAATGTTATAACTCATGATAACGGTTTGGACCCAATGGATTACTATCTTGAAAATGATAGGTATCTCAGTACCCCCACTTGACATCCTTAGGGGTGGCGTGTGGATGATGTCTCGAGAAGAAGTTGCGTTCACCGTGGTCGCTATGACCGATGAGACTCTTTTGTGACCTGTCTATTACCATATACTTTCGCATATCTTTGTAATACACTCGAGCTCCTTTATTAATTAAATCTTCATGTTTCATGTCTATGTGGTTGTCCATGGGGTAGAAGTGCTTCACATACTTTCTCATATTATTTACGTTTATGAGATAACACTTCGTACTCGAAATCCATTTCACCTTTTCCAGAGTTCCCTCGGTTTTATCGTGAAGTCTGGAAAGACAATGGAAGAAACACATTTCCATATTTTCTCCCTTTTCATCTATGACCTCTTGAATTTCGTGGAAAAGTCTAGATGATTTAATAATCACATTATCTTCAAAAATCACAGCATATTTAAGACCTTGATCAAAACACCTTTTGTAAAAATCCATGTGTCCAACAAAACAACCTATCGCTCCCATATTAAAGTAGGTGATATTAGGACGTTTCACAAGAGGGTCATAATGCATCTCTAGAGCCTTTTCAAAGTATTCAGGTTCCACAATATCTTCGTATTCCCTAGCCACCTTAACATTTCTTGTATTAGGTCCGTATATAATTTCAAGAGGTAAAGTATCATTATAGTGTTTCATAAAACGTTCCTGACGTGATTTTGCACCATTAACTGTTAATACGAAACATTTATAATCATATTTTTCTTTCAATTTAATTTTTTCTTCTCTATATGTGATTGCCAAAATATATATGACAAACGTCAATAGTATGACAAACAAAAACATACCTACTTAAACGTGAGAAAATATATATAAATAAGAATGAACGCCATAGATGTATGTGGTCTGTTGGGATCGGCTTTCATCGTTGTTATGTTCATACCCGAAATTAACCACGTGTACAAAAATCGAGATGCCAAAGCTATAAATTACCACTTCCTACATTTGAACTTGGCTGCGAGTGTTCTGTCCCTCGTATACTCATTCCATTATAATGTCGTACCTATGACCATTACAAATGTTGCCGCTAGTCTTTTCACCTTTCTCATGTACTACTTCAAATATATATACGAGGTTAAAGAAATGAATCAAATTACTGATATAGTAGCCGAGGCTCCGGCTCCTATGGTGTAGTTGGTCAACACTGTGGACTTTGAATCCACCACCCCAAGTTCGAATCTTGGTGGGAGCTCGTTCCGGATCATATGTGGGAGACTTGTAAGACTGTTCACCTTAAGAGGCTCCCAGAACAAGCATATGTGATGGACCCTTACCCTCTCTTAGCTCAGTTGGTAGAGCAGTGGACTGTAGTTCCAAGGGTCACCTGTTCGAATCAGGTAGAGAGGACCATTCCTCTGTAGCTCAGTTGGTAGAGCGACAGGCTGTTAACCTGTAGGTCATCGGTTCAAACCCGGTCGGAGGAGTTTTTTACATAGTGTTGTCCAGTATGTAAAAAATCTTGATGTATAATAAACAATGGCTGCAGTACCTATGCTCGCAGGTGTAGGTCTTATGATGGTGTGTTGTTCATCTTCTAGTATGGCTTCTATGATGATGGGTGGTGGAGAGGAGACCCCGGAAGATCCTACGACTACGACCCCTACCGGACCTTCTCTTCCTAAGGGACGTTATGTTCGTTTCACGTTCCACGAAGGCGCTCCAGCTAAATATATCTTAGCACCTAAGGAAATAAAGGTGTTCGATAAACAAGGTGTGAACGTCGCTCTCACAAAGCCTGTAGAGGCTCATGGACATCACAGTGTCGAAAGGTTTCCTAAAGAAAATGCCGTGGATGGTAAAGAGGATACTATCTGGCACTCCAAACATGGTGGTGATACGGATTGGATAGAGGTGGATTTAGAAGAAGAGGTTGAAATTTCCAAGATTGTAATTACACAAGGTACCGGAACCACTGTTTATAACGGTGTAGCGAGTTGGGCGCGCATGTCGGGTGGTGGCCCCGATTCGACCGATAAGGGTTCATATGTCATCATTAAGGATGCTGCTAAGACTGAAGTGAAAAAGACGGAAGATATTAAAACGGTCGCCGCGAAGTATACGTATGATTTTACCAAAGAAGGTGGAACATGGGAGTAAATAATCTCACAGTATAATAAACAATGTCGGCCGTACCTATGCTCGCAGGTGTAGGTCTTATGATGGTGTGTTGTTCATCTTCTAGTATGGCTTCTATGATGATGGGTGGTGAAACTACAGAAGAAACCAAGCCTGTAGAAACTGAACCCACCCTCCCAA
>UEXN01002867.1_pt1 | contig 11713 bp, 11 predicted proteins | sample 1796711 | NCBI WGS metagenome assembly UEXN01 (sample SAMEA4772470, study PRJEB27181) | metagenome | reverse complement strand
ACGACTCCCTGGAAGATATAGAGTTTGTTGATAGCGAGGACGGTCAGTGGGAAGACTCAGTGCGCCAGGCGCGTATCAATCGCCCATGCCTGACGTTTGACAAGCTATCCAGTGCCGTTGACCAGGTTGTTGGTCAGCAGTTGCAGATGCTGCCTGGTGTGAAGGTGCGTGGCGCAGAAGAGGGAGACAACGACGTTGCCGAGATCTACGAAGGGCTGATCAGGCAGATCGAGCAGAGAGGTAACAAGGCTTACAAGACCGCGTTCAAGTTCAGTGTGAAGGGTGGCTGGGGCGTTTGGATGATCGACCACGATTACCAAGACGATATCAGCATGAACCAGGACATTATCCTGCGTGAGATCAAGAACCCGTTTAGCGTGTTGTTTGACCCGATCATTCAGATACAAGACATGAAAGAAGCCAGGTATGCGTTCATGTTTGACGACATCGAAAAGGATGAGTTCGAGCGCATGTATCCCAAGGCTAAGACCGGCGTTGGTGAGGACTTCTACAGCACCGGCAACATGAAGACCTGGATCAACGAGGACACGATCCGAGTCGCAGACTATTACCGCATCGTTATGGAAGATCGCCGATTGGTGCAGCTATCAACGGGTGAGGTGGTTGATTACGCAGACATCGAGCCAATCATTGACGAGCTTAACTTCAAGGGCGTAACGATCACAAACGAGCGCGTTGTTGAGGGCCGCAAGCTTGAGCGGTTCAAGATCACCGGCTTGGAGGTGCTTGAAGAGTATGAGTGCGTTGGGCGTTATATTCCGCTGGTGCCTCTGCTTGGCAAGACCACCAACATCAACGGCAAGTTCTTGACTCGCGGGTTGGTTCGTAAGGCCAAAGACGCACAGAGAATGTACAACTACTCTCGATCAACTGCCATCGAGGTCACAGCGCTGCAACCTAAGCAACCGCTCATGGCTACACCGGCAATGATCAAGGGTCACGAAGACCGATACCGCAACCTGATGACCTCTAACGACCCTGTGTTGTTGTTTAACTTTGACCAGGGACAGAAGCCATTCAGAGAGCCGCCAGCACAACCATCAGGCGCTTTGCTGACTGACGTACAGATTAGCTCGGACGACATCAAGAGCACTACAGGCATCTTTGACGCAAGCCTGGGGGCAAGAGGCAATGAAACCTCTGGACGAGCAATCAGGGAGCGACAACTGCAAGGCAATATCGCCACCTATGAGTTTGTCGATGAACTGGTTGAGAGCATCAAGTATACCGGCGAGATTTTTTGCGACATGATCCCGAAGATCTACGACACAGAGCGTCAGATCAGGATTCTGGGCGAGGACGATGCCGAAGAGATCAAGGTCATCAACAAGCCCCAGCTCGACTTACAGACCGGCGAGACGGTCATGATCAACGACCTCAACCGAGGCCACTACGACATCAAGGTAACCACAGGCCCAAGCTTCTCAACCCGCAGATCAGAGACAGCAGAGCAGCTAGGCACCTTGTTTGGTCAGAACCCCGCGATGGCACAGCTCGGTGCAGACATCTACTTCAAGTCGCTTGACCTGGTAGGTGCTGATGAACTGGTTGAACGTGTACGCAAGTCAGGCATCAAGCAGGGCGTGATAGAGCCCAACGATGAAGAGCAGCAGAAGATCTCTCAAGCACAGCAGCAAGAGCAGCAGATGAAGGCCCAAGCCATGCAGATGGAACTGGCCATGAAGCAGGCAGAGGTAGCCAACGAGCAAGCAATGGCCAAGGAACGTGAGAGCAAGACCATGCTGAACACGGTCAAGGCGCAGGTTGAGCAGTTAGAGCTTGCCCAGGCCCAGCAGGATTTAGAGGCGCAACGGATTGCAGCGATGCGGTTACGTCAGACAGTCGGGATGCCGATTCAATGAGGCCAGCAGCAGGGAAAGCCAGAGTCAAACGGACCAGCGGTGGTCGAAAGGTTAGCTATGGCCAGAAGGGTGCAAAGGTAAAGCCAGGCACCAAGAAGGGCGACTCCTACTGTGCCAGGAGTGCCGGTCAAATGCGATCACACCCTAAAGCGGCACGAAACCCAAACAGCCCTCTCAGGTTGTCCAGAAAGCGCTGGAAGTGCTCTGGTTCTAAATCAAGGAAAGCATAATGAGCTTGTACAGAAACATTCACGCCAAGCGAAAGAGAATCAAGGCAGGCAGCGGTGAGTCAATGCGAAAGCCAGGCACAAGAGGCGCACCAACTGCCAAATCGTTTAAGAAAGCAGCCAAGACTGCCAAGAAGAGGAAGTAATCATGCCAAGGGTAGGAAACAAGCACTTTAGCTACAAGCCAGCCGGTATCGCCGCAGCCAAGAAGGCAGCGAAGAAGAGAAACGTCAAAGTTAAGTACGGGAAGAAGAAATGAACAACGCAATTGCGCAAATGCTTGCAGGTAGAGCACCGGCACAACGACCAAGCCCCAACCCCGTTGGCAACGCAGTGCCTCAACAGATGAAGCCTGCAATGCCACGCAGGCAGGCACCTCAAATGCCACGCCCTCAAATGCCTGGACAGATGGGAGCAATGCCTGGCGGTATGAAGATGCCGATGGGCAATCAAATGGGACAACAACAACCACCCGCGCAACCTGGTCAGCAGCAAGCTGTCAGAGGCCGTGATGGTGGTATGTATCGCATCGTTGTTGACCCAACCACTGGCTTGCAAACATTTACGCCATACCAAGGCGGGATGTCTCAGTAAATGCCTGCATCGCCTCGCCTTCAGGCTTTGTTGAGAGCTAAAGAAGAAAACGAGATTGGTAACTTCCTGTCTGCCGTTTTAGAAGCTCAAGACGAGATCGGCGGCATCGAGGCAGAGCGTTACATGGAGATCATGGATCGCAGCCCATACAGCACCGGCGTTCCTGTTCGTGTTGGTTACGAGGACGATGATCAAATCTCGCCGCTAGATGCAGCAGCTATCGTTTCAAGCTCGATTCCTATCGTTGGCGACATCACTGGACTAGCAGCAGACGCTGATATGTACGCCCGTGATCCTGAGTCTAGGAACATGGTCAACTACTTGCTAAGTGCTGCTGGCGCTATCCCGTTAATACCAGCGGCATCGCAAGTTAGAAAGACTATCAAGGCCTACCACGGCTCCCCGCATGACTTTGATGAGTTTAGCACCGAAGCAATAGGCACAGGTGAAGGGGCGCAGGCTTATGGGCATGGTCTGTACTTTGCCGAAAGCGAAAAAGTTGCAAAAGAGTACAGGGATCAATTGACTAAACGCGACATTGATTATGAAGAATGGTTGATGAACAAGTACATAGAAGCAGAGAAAAACCAAGATTATTCTCGAATGGAAATGTACGAACGCGCAATGCTGCATGACACCCCAGCAGACTTTAGGGATACAGCTTCTGACTTGGACTACGATGAAGATTATCGAGGCTTGGCTGAAGAGATAGCAGAAGAAATTGAAGAGTACGGACCAAACTTGGGACGTATGTATGAGGTTGATATTGATGTAAGCCCGGAAGAATTGTTGGATTTCGATGCGCCTGTAAATCAACAACCAAAAATAATGCAAGCATTTAAAAAAGAAACTTACGACATGGAAGCTGATGCTCCGGGAGAAATGCTTGGCATGGATCTTTTAAGAATGCTAAGTGACAGTAATACTGGCTCTATAGGCCAATACTCAAGTCCGAAAGCTGCTTCACTTTTGCAAGAGGCTGGGATTAAAGGCATTAGGTATGCCGATGCTTTTACTAGGCACAAATCACCTGATAAACAATCTAAAAACTACGTTATTTTTGATGAGCGTTTAATTTCTATCGCAAAGAAATACGGCATAGCAATACCTGTTGCCGCTGCAATGCTGGCTAAAGAAACAGGCCAAGATCCCCAAGAGCTTTACCAAGAAGATCCTTCGGTTTAACAGTGCCGACTCACTGTTACTAGGGCAAACCCACCGCCCTGAGTAAAGACCGCCCTAGTGGCGGTTTTTTCGTTCTGGTGGGGAAAATTCGTGGAGACGAACTCATGACTGATGCAGCAATAGCTGACGACACTTCTGTGTCACCGGAACCCGAGTCAACCGTAGAGACTCAAGAGCCTTCGGGCGAAACCTCTGAAGCTGTAGAAGCGACAGAGCCATCCGACGCTGATCCCGTCGAATCTGAGGAAGAAGTTCAGAAAAAGCGTAACGGCTTCCAAGAGCGGATCAACCAAAAAACACGACAAGTCCGAGAGGCAGAGCAACGAGCACAAGAGGCCGAGCAACGCGCCAACCTGCTAGAGCAGAGGATGAATCAGAACCTTCCGCAAACGGATAAATTTCCGCAGCTAGAAGACTTTGATTACGACCAAAACTCTTACCAGCAGGCTGTAGTGCAATACAACGCCGCTTTGAATCAGCGAACTGTTCAGCAGGCAATGACCCAGCAGGAAAAGCTTCAAGTCGAACACCTTCGACAACAGGCTAACCAAGCAACAGTCGATGCCTTCAAAACACGCTCGCAGGCATTTGCGTCTGAGCAGCCAGATTTTATGGCTAAGGTCAGCGCACCTAGTTTTGTCCAAGGCGAAGCCATGCAACAGGCAATCATACTGTCTGACAATGGCCCAGCACTGGCATACCACCTTGCTTCAAACCCACAAAAGACCGCAGCGATAAACGCTATGGCTCCAGGGTTGGCAATGATGGAACTAGGCCGATTATCTCAAGCGCTCGCACCAAACAGATCTGTCACCACATCAAACGCCCCAGCACCAGCGAAACCCGTCAGGGCATCTGGAAAGGTCGAGAAAGACCCCGACAAGATGACCCCAGCCGAGTACGCCAGGTTTAGGGGGTACAGAAAATAAAAGAGGCAACTCATGGCTAATAGCTTTCTGACACCTAGTGTCATCACCAAAGAAGCTCTCGCTATTCTTCATCAGAAATTGAATTTCGTGAGCAACATCAACACTCAGTACGACGACCAGTATGCAAAGACCGGCGCAAAGATTGGTAACGACCTCAAGGTTCGTTTGCCAAACGAGTTCACTATCCGTAGTGGCGCAGCTCTCAGCACTCAGGACATCGATGAGTCTTCTGAAACTTTAACCGTAGACACTCAAAAAGGTGTGGACTTCACGTTCTCATCTGAAGAGTTAACGATGCACATTGACGAGTTCAAGGCACGATACCTTGAACCTGCTATGTCGGTACTTGCTGCCAACATGGAGTCGGACGCATTGTCTATGTACAAGGACGTTTATAACTTCTACAGCGGCGTAGGTTCTGCAAACTCTTTTGCAAACATTACCCAGGCACAGAAGTTACTGACTGACAACCTTGCGCCTTACGGCGACCGCAGCTACTTGCACAACCCACAGTCTGTTGTAGACATGCTGGCCGATACTAAGGGTCTTTTCCAAGATTCTTCTAGCATCAGCAAGCAGTACAAAGAAGGTCAGTTGGGCAAGATCGCTGGTTTTGAGCACTATGAGAACACTCTCATGCCTGTTCACACCACTGGTACTGCTGCTGCAACTACTGGCTACTTGGTCAACGGTGCATCACAGTCTGGCGCAAGCTTAACTGTAGATGGCGGCACAACGACGTTCCTGAAAGGTGACATTGTTACCGTCGCAGGCGTTAACCGAGTCCACCCTGAAACTAAGGCAGACACAGGTGTACTTCAGCAGTTTGTTGTAACCAGCAACTCTGGAACATCTGCAACTACCCTGGCTATCTCGCCCTCAATCACTGCCACTGGCGGTCGTCAAAATGTTAGCGCGGTTCCTGCTGACAATGCTGCGATCTCTAAGGTCGGCGGCGGCGCGAGTGCAGACTGGCAAGAAACCTTGGCTTTCAGCAAGAACGCATTTGCTTTCGCAACTGCCGACTTGGTATTGCCACAAGGCGTTGACTTCAGCGCCCGTGAAGTTATGGACGGCATCTCAATGCGCGTAATTCGTGACTACACAATCTCTGATGACAAGTACCCATGCAGGATCGATGTCCTCTATGGCTACAAAGCAATCAGACCGCAGCTTGCTGCACGAGTAGGTATTAACTAAGACCGCTCTTGATCGGGGGCTTCGGCCCCCTTTCTCTTTCCTTGGAGATGACATGGCAACACCCCAAAACATAATTGATAGGGCCACCTCCCTGATTCGTGTCAGAACCTCTGGGGTGACTTTTTCTACTGACGACGCAAACAAGAACGCCGATATGTTCATTGCGTTGCAGAACATGATTTCTGAGTGGGGCGAGGATGGGCTTTGCAATATCCCTGCACCTACGACTTTGACTGAAACGCTAGACGTTCCACATGGAACGATAAGAGCGCTTGGTTACAACCTGGCTGTTGAAGTATCTAGCGACTTCGGTATCGATCCATCGCAGGTTGTTTTTGTAATTGCACAAGAGACTAAGGACCGGCTCGAAAGCGATATCAGCATCGATATCTCGGTCGATATGTCTGACTTGGCATTCACATTCCACCAATCCAACTACGATGTGAATACTGATATATGAGAGCGGATGTCCAACTAGAATCGAGCTACAACAGCACCAGGCTCGATGCTAACCGGCAGCAAGTGCTCAACATTTACCCGCACACGTTGCGGGGTTACAGGCAAGTGCCTGGCTACGTCACTTTTGCTGACTTTTTAGGCACAGGAGAGCCGCTCACAGACGTTAATGCCTCAACGGTTACCGATGCTGACGGCAACACTGTCGAGGTCTCTATCACGCCTGGTGGCGCAGACAGAGGCATCATCGTAGACGGGCCCAATGCGCTTATGTACCAGGTAACAGGGTCGTCGCTTTACTCTATTGATTCTGGTGGTAATGCGGTGTTTTTGGGCAACATTTCTAACGAGCCAAACCCTGTTGTGATGGCCACGGACGCAAACCAGTTGATCATCTGCACTGGCGGCAACCCATCGGCTTATGTTTACACCGTTGCAGGCGGCTTGGTCGAGATCAGCGACACAGACCTATCCACTACAAATTCAGTTGCGTTCTTAGACTCACGATTTATTTTTGACCAGCCAGATGGCTATTTTGTCGTTTCTGCGTTGAACGACGGCACAGACATCAGCGCACTAGATTTTGCACAAGCAGAGGCGCTCCCTGACGACATCAGGCGCGTTTTCTCGCTGAATCAATTGCTTTACCTGTTCGGAGAAACAACCACTGAGGTGTGGTTTACGAGCGGCACAGGGCGACCACCATTAGACCGTCAGGCAGTGTTGCAGCATGGCATTTGCGGCACCTACGCAGTTGATTCTATTGACGGCGCGATTTACTTCATTGATGGCAACAGACGGCCAGGCGTTATCGTCGGATCTCAGCATACACCGCTGTACGTTCCTGCAATCGGAGAAGCTTGGGCCAACTACGGCACCGATGACTTCACAAGCGCTAGGGTGAGCTGCTACTCGCTGCACCAAGAAAACTTCGTTGACTTTATCTTTCCCAACCAGGGAATCATTTGGACGCACCACGTTGTGTCTGGCTCTTGGTTTGAGAAGGACTTTGTGACCACCACTGTCGTTCAGGGTTACAACCTGGTGCTCGCAGCACACGCACTTAACAAGAAGATCTACCGCCTAGATTACGACAACTTCCAGCAAGACGGAGTTGACATGACGCGCAGAAAAGACCTCCCGTTGATCTCCTCAGAGGTTCTTGGTGTAGGCGGGGCAGAGATGGTCATAGACAAGATCAAGCTGCATGTAGAGACCTCTACCGCAACTGACGTAACGGTCAAGGTCAGCAAGGATTTAATTACATTTACAACGATCAACACCGTCAACGTAGACGGCAACAAAACAATCGACATCAATTCTCTAGGCCGGTGCAGAGAGATCATTGTAAGAGTCGAAACCTCCACCAATGCAAAGGTGGACATCATTGACGCGGCTATTGACGCACAAGTATTGAAGGGCTAACCAATGGGACAACTGACACAAACAACTGCACAGCTTCAGGTCATCTTAGACGACGCAGATGATGCAAACGTCGGCAAGACCTCGCTGACGGACGGATCAGATACAACAGCGGTCGCATTCAAGAAGAGCGGCTTCTACTCACTGCAAGGCTCCAGTGCTAACGCACCTTCAACTGATCGCGCTGTTTTAATCTCGGCGGTGAGAAACACGGCAGCAACTGGTGAGATTCGATACGGTCAAATAGCAATAACAGAATCAAACGGTTTGTGGTGGAATCGGGATGACGGGGGCAGCCTGGGAACATGGTATGAGGCCGTAACCACTGCCAGCGCCCAAACATTAACCAATAAGACCCTTACGTCCCCGGTTCTCACCACCCCCCAAATCAACGACTCAGCCGCAGATCACCAGTATATATTTGCTGGATCTAACCTGGCAGCAGACAGAACAGTGACGCTGCCCTTGTTAACCGGCGACGATACTTTTGTGTTTGCGGCACACACTCAGACTCTTACCAACAAGACGCTAACCACCCCGACCGTTTCAGGGCTAACACTGTCTGATGCTTCTATCATTTTTGAAGGCGCAACTGCCAACGATCACGAAACCACGCTAACGGTTACTGACCCAACTGCGGATAGAACAATCACACTTCCAGACGCTACCGATACACTGGTAGGTCGAGCTACAACAGACACTTTAACCAACAAAACGCTAACCTCGCCCATAGCCTCTGGCCTATCTCTTTCAGACGCTTCTATCGTTTTCGAGGGCGCAACTGCAAATGATCATGAGACAACTCTTGTTGTTACCGATCCTACTGATGACAGAACCATCACACTTCCAGATGCAACCGATACGCTTGTAGGACTTGCAACAACAGACACCCTGACTAACAAAACTTTAACGTCCCCAGTTGCTTCTGGGTTAACGCTGTCTGATGCCTCAATTGTTTTCGAGGGCGCAACTGCTAACGCTCATGAAACCACGCTGACAGTCACAGACCCGACCGCTGATCGCACCATCACACTTCCAGACGCTACTGACACATTGGTTGGCCTGGCCACAACAGACACGCTGACAAACAAGACGCTGACTTCACCTGTTTTTAACACGGGGGTTAGCGGCACAGCAGTGCTTGATGCAGACGATTTTGATGGAGCCTCTGCCACTACACTTGCAAGCTCAGAAAGCATCAAGGCGTATGTTGACGCCCAGGTTGGATCTTTTGACACACTGTCTGAGGTTCTTGCCGCTGGTAACACTACCGGCTCAACCAATATTGAAGTTGAAAACGCTCAGAAGGTACAGTTCCGCGACTCAGCAATCTACATCAACTCAAGCGCAGACGGTCAGTTAGATCTCGTTGCAGACACTGAGATTCAGATTGCTGCAACTACGGTTGACCTCAATGGCGCTGTGGATATGTCCTCTACGTTGACTGTTGGCGGCACAGTGACTGCTAGTGGCAACGTGGCTATTGGCACCTCTGCAACTACGGGTAGTAGCGGTCACACAAATATATTTTTAGGTGGCACTGCGAACATATATGCTGATACAGCCGCCACAGCGGATGCTTCATTATCCATAAGCCAAAATGCCCATGTTGATTCTGATGGCTCATGGGAATACAGAGTTACAGACGAAGCTACCAACTATTATCAAAACGCTGGTAATCATGTCTGGCGTTACGCTGCATCTGGCACCGCAGGCGCAGACATTTCTTGGTCTGAAGCCATGCGTATTCAGGGGGCGACTGGCAACGTGGGGGTTGGCAATAGCAATCCGTCAGCGCCTTTGACAGTAAACGGAGGAACCGCTACTGCCGCCACGATCCAACTAGGTAATCATGGCGATAATGCAGCCATACATGCAAAGTACAACCTAGCCTTCAAAGCCGACAGCACTGAAGCAATTGCAGACAGAAGCATTGCGTTTAGCATTGGCACACACTCAGCGTTTTACTCAAACGTAGCAGGCACAGTATTTAACGAAGGCGGTGCAGACGCTGACTTCCGCGTTGAGTCAGACGACAACGCCAACATGTTCTTTATTGATGGTAATGAAAATAGAATTGGAATAGCCGCTGTTCCTACAGATGGCACCCTCCATATACAGACAGGGAGCGCGGGCACTGTCGCTGCATCATCGCAAGCAGATGACTTGGTGATTGAAAACAATGCAGAAGGCGGCATGACTATCATTACGCCTGACGATCAATCAGCAAGAATTAGGTTCACAAGCCCATCAACGAATAATGATGTGGGCGGCGCTACTATATTTTACCGACAGAATATCAACACAATGCAAATTGGTACGGCGGTCGCTGGCGGAGTGTTGTCTCTTACGTCTGGGGCTGGTGTTGAAGCCGCTAGGTTTGATTCGTCTCAGAACTTCTTGGCGGGTCAGTCCAGCACAACTATTCCGGGCATTGGCAACACAACGGCTGGTGTAAGCATAAGAGGAACTGACGGAAGTTTCTTTTCACGCGCTTTAGGTTCAGGCGATACTAACAATGTTGTTTCAATCAACAGAAGCACCGAAGACGGGAATATCTTAGGCTTCCAGAAAGACGGCACAACCGTAGGTAGTATTGGTGTTGGTAGCACAAGACTAACAATTGGCAGTGCCAGCGCATCTGGACTTCGTTTTGATGGTGCCAATGTAATGCCAATGAGTAGCGGGGCACTTTCAAACGGTGCGGTTGACATTGGTTATTCCTCTAATCGTTTTAAAGACCTTTACCTGTCAGCCGCAGCTCACGCCAAAACATACAGGCTGAAAGACGGCACTACAACTACTGGAGGTCTATTCCACGAAAAAGACTTAGTAGGCTCAGGTACTTCAACTGACACTTCTGTCTTCGCTGAGACAGGCAAAGCTATTAAACTTATGGTTAATGGCAGTGCTAGTCCATCAGCTATTCTTACATCGGACGGCAACTTGCTGGTGGGGACTACTGATTCATCAGGAGATACCGCTAACAGCAAACCTGTAGTCGCAGGCAGATTTACTACTAAAAATGGCGTTACATCAGGAGGAACTAGCGGCTCTACTGTTACATTAATGACGTTTGGATCAAACGAAGGCAATTTTCTTGTTTCTGCTAGAGCTAGTGGCACAGGCGCAATTACTGACAACACGACTGGAATAATTCATATAAACAATAGCGCCTCAAGTTACACAGCTTTAGCTGCAGGATCAAAAGTAGTTTTAAGCATGAGTGGTTTAGCGCTTCAAGTGACTCAAACTGTTTTCACTGGCGCTAATATTTCATGGAATGTCGTAAGAATAAGCTAAATGAAAGAAATCCAAAGCCTACGCGCACGAGTCGCACAACTAGAATCTTAACAGGAGACAAACATGACAACTTGGACCATATCAACCTTAGAGCGTGAGTTACAGGGCGACTTAGCGGGTGGCGTAATCGTTTCGCACTGGCGAGCTACTGCATCAGAAACAGTAGGCGAAGGTGATGACGCAGTAACCTACTCAGCTTCTAACTACGGCACTTGCGGATTTACGCCTGATCCTTCTAGTGCAGACTACATTCCGTATGCTGATGTGACTGAACAAGACGCATTAAATTGGACATGGGCAGGCGGAGTGGACAAGGACGCTATTGAGGCATCTCTGGCTGCTAACATTGAGGCACAGAAGAACCCAACGCAGGCCTCAGGAGTACCGTGGTAATGGACTTGATGGGCATAGTCTCCGTTGTAACAACCATAGTCACTGTCGCAAGTATCATCGCAGCAGTAACTCCGACACCTAAAGACGACGAGTGGATTGCAAAGCTGTACAAGTTTGTAGA
>UEXN01002383.1_pt1 | contig 11732 bp, 14 predicted proteins | sample 1796711 | NCBI WGS metagenome assembly UEXN01 (sample SAMEA4772470, study PRJEB27181) | metagenome | reverse complement strand
TTAATAAAAAAATTTGAAGGGTGCGAACTAAAGGCATATAAGTGTGCCGCGGGCGTGCCTACGATCGGATACGGTTCCACAGATGGCGTCAGCATGGATATGGAAATCTCACAACAACGAGCAGATGCTTTGTTGCTAGAAGATGTGGCGTTGTTTGAAGAAGAAGTAAATAAATCGGTAAAAGTACCGCTTGAGCAAAATCAATTTGACGCTTTAGTAGCCTGGACGTTTAACTTGGGTGGTTCCAATCTTCGCAGCTCAACCATGCTTCGCGTTTTAAACGAAGGCCAACATGAAAAAGTACCCAGCGAAATGAAGAGGTGGAACAAGGCTGGTGGCGAGACACTCCAGGGCTTGATACGAAGACGTGAGGCCGAAGGATTGCTATGGAAAAACGAACCTTGGCACGAGGTTTAATCCTAAGATATGCCTGAAATCTCACTGAAAGATTTTGATGTTCTGTCACAACAAGACAAAACAGAAGCTGTTGCGCTTTTAAATAGATATGACCAGATAGAATTACAAGATAAGTGTCAGGGCGACTTTATCAGCTATGTAAAACATCTTTGGCCAGAGTTTATAGAAGGGCGACATCATAAGATAATAGGCGAGAAGTTTAACAAGATTGCCCAGGGAAAATTAAAACGCCTGATAGTATGTCTTCCACCCAGGCACTCAAAGTCTGAGTTTGCCAGTACCTACTTTCCAAGCTGGATGATGGGATTGCGTGGCGACTTAAAAATAATACAAACAACACACACCGCGGAGCTTGCTGTTAGGTTCGGCCGTAAAGTCAGAAACATAATTGACAGCGAAGATTATCAAAAGGTTTTTCCGGATCTAAAACTCCAGGCAGATAACAAGTCAGCTGGAAGATGGACCACAAACCAAGAGGGTGAATCATTCTATGCTGGTGTAGGTGGTGCGATTACAGGTCGTGGTGCGGATCTACTTATTATTGATGACCCTCATTCTGAGCAAGATGCTTTGTCACCGACAGCAATGGAATCGGCTTATGAGTGGTATACATCTGGACCAAGACAGCGTTTACAGCCTGGCGGAATCATCATAATAGTTATGACGCGATGGTCCACAAAAGACCTGGTTGGTAAAGTATTAAAGAACCAAAGTGCAGATCATGCGGATCAATGGGAGATTGTAGAGTTTCCAGCAATCATGCCGGAAACAGAAACACCCTTATGGCCAGAGTTTTGGAAAAAAGAAGAGCTGCTATCTGTTAAAGCATCTTTACCCATAGCCAAATGGAACAGTCAGTGGCTGCAAAACCCAACAGCTGAAGCTGGATCTATAGTCAAAAGAGAGTGGTGGAACCGATGGGAAGATGGCGATGTACCACCTTACAGCTACGTTATACAGTCTTATGATACTGCTTTTAGTAAAAAAGAGACTGCTGACTACTCGGCAATAACAACCTGGGCAATATTTAAGCCTGGCATAGCTGGTGACGAAGATGCAGACCAAATAATGCTATTAGATGCAAAAAGGGTGCGCGTAGACTTTCCTGAACTAAAAAAATTAGCTTATGACGAGTATAAATACTGGGAGCCTGATTGCGTATTAATAGAAGCAAAAGCAAGTGGTACGCCTTTGACCCAGGAATTAAGAAGAATGGGTATACCAGTAACAGCGTATACTCCAAGCAGAGGACAAGACAAAGTGGCCAGGATGAACTCGGTCGCTCCAATATTTGAAAGCGGCATGGTTTGGGCACCCGATGAAACATTTAGCGATGAAGTCATCGAAGAAATGGCCAGCTTCCCGTATGGTGACCACGACGATTATTGCGATAGTGCTACAATGGCATTAATGAGATTTAGGCAAGGTGGCTTTTTATCTCTAAATGAAGACTATCCAGAAGAGGCGAGTTTTTTAAATAAGAAGCGCGTGGTGTATTATTAACAACTAACAAAAGTGTTACACTGAATTATGGCTATAGAAAAAAGAGAACAAATTCAAAGCGAAACCCCAGATGTCAAAGTAACTGGTTCATCTGTTGAGGTTTTTCCAGAGGCGTCTAGAGCAGATCAAATAAGAGATGCTGCCGAAATTCTTGTAGCTGAAGAAGGCATTCTAATTGGAGACGAACAATTAGAAGAAGAAATGCCGGTAGAAGATTTTGGTGCAAACTTAGCTGAGCTTATAGAAGACAGCGTTCTAAACAAGTTAGCTGGTGATATTCTAGATTCAATTAACCAGGACAAACAATCCAGGTCAGACTGGGAAAAAACGTATACCGATGGCCTAAAATATTTAGGCATGAAGTTTGACGAAGGTAGATCACAGCCCTTTGAAGGATCTAGTGGAGTCATACATCCTATCCTGGCAGAAGCTGTAACCCAATTCCAGGCACAAGCCTACAAAGAAATGCTGCCAGCAAAAGGACCTGTCAAAACCCAAGTCATAGGCGCAAGAACAGTAGAGACAGAAACACAAGCAGATCGTGTCCAGGAGTTTATGAACTTCTACATTATGAATGTAATGAAGGACTACGACCCAGAGCTTGATATGTTGCTCTTTTACTTACCATTAGCGGGTAGTGCGTTTAAAAAGGTCTATTACGACAATGTGTTGAACAGGGCGGTTTCTAAGTTTATTGCTCCAGAAGATCTAATCGTACCTTACGAGGCATCTGATTTATCTAGTGCTGAGCGTGTAACTCACGCCATCAATATGTCAGAAAACGAAATCAAGAAGCAACAGCTCTCTGGATTTTACGCAGATGTAGATGTAAGCAAGCATTCATACGACTCTACTGAGTCAGATGTAGAAGCTGAGATTGACAAACTACAAGGCATAAAAGGTAGTTATGCCGAAGATCGGGACCATACGGTTTTTGAAGTACACACTATTTTAGACCTAGAAGGGTTTGAAGACATAGGTGAGGACGGCGAACCTACAGGATTAAAACTGCCATATATTGTGACGATTGATGAACAATCAGAGCAAGTATTATCTATTAGACGTAATTACAACGAAGGCGATTTATACAAGAACAAGATTAACTTTTTTGTTCAGTATAAGTTTTTGCCTGGACTTGGCTTTTATGGATTAGGCCTATCGCACATGATTGGTGGTATATCCAAAGCAAGTACATCAATTTTAAGACAATTAATAGATGCCGGTACGCTGGCCAATTTACCAGCTGGTTTCAAAGCCAGGGGTATGCGAATTAGAGATGAAGACGAACCATTACAACCAGGTGAGTTTAGGGACATAGACACAACGGGAGGATCTTTAAGAGAGAACCTTATACCGTTACCAATTAAAGAACCGAGCAACGTACTTATGAGTTTGCTTGGTATTCTAGTAGATTCTGGAAAGCGTTTTGCAGCTATTGCTGACACAAACATAGGCGATGCTAATGCAGCTATGCCAGTCGGAACGACTGTAGCTTTATTAGAGCGTGGCACTAAGGTTATGAGCGCAATCCACAAAAGGTTGCACTATGCCCAGAGGCTTGAGTTTCAATTACTATCAAAAGTCTTTTCCGAATATCTACCCCCTGATTACGGATATGACACAGGCACTGGGCCTGGTGCAGTCAAACAAACTGACTTCGACGATCGTATAGACGTCGTACCAGTATCGGATCCAAACATATTTAGCCAAAGCCAAAGAATTACCCTGGCGCAAGAGCTACTACAAATGGTTCAAAGTAATCCGGAAATACATGGCCCGCTTGGTATGTTTGAAGCTTACAAAAGAATGTATGCAGCCCTGGGTGTTGATAATGTAGAAAGCTTACTACAACCACCAGCTGACACAACGCCGAAACCTATTGATTCTGGATTAGAAAATAGTGGTTTAATGATGGGCCAGCCACAACAAGCGTTTGAATCACAAAACCATCAATCGCATATTGAGGCGCATAGAAGTTTGTTTTTGACTCAAGTGGTTAAAGAAAACCCACAATTACAAACTATTATTATTAGTCATTGTATGCAGCATCTACAGTTTATGGCCGCGCAGATTTCTAAAGAACAAATACCGCCAGAAGTACAAGAGCGTATACAGGCTGTCCAAGAACAAATGCAACAGCTACCACCTGACCAGGCACAGGCTGCTGCGTCAGAAGTACAGATGATACAAGACCAGTTTGCCTCACCGATATTAGCGCAGATCACTCAAGAGTTTTTACAATCTATTGGCCAGGGTGGTTCGGACGACCCTCTGGTTGCAATCAGACAACAAGAATTAGATCTTAAAGATAAGCAGATGGACCAAGAGCAAACACAGTTTGAAATGAAGCAAGGTCAAAGAGGACAAGAAAAATTATTAGAGAACGAAATCCAGCGTCAGCGCATAAATGTACAAAAAGATGTTGCAGATGATAAACTGGATGTGTCAATTCAACGATTGAAGCAGCAAGCGGACCTAAAGCTGCTTGAATTGGAACAAAAAATGAGAAGCTAGGTCCAGGAGCGATATTATGAATAGTGATAGGGTGGATGAAATTGCCGCATTAAGAGAGCAAAAAAAACTGGACCGTCAAGCAGAAGTAGAAGCAAGAGAAGCCAAAGAGGCTGAAGAAGCAAAATCTCACAAAGCGAACATGGAAAGGATAGCCAAGAAAATGGCTAAAATTGCAGCTGGTGAAAGTACAGTAGTCGAAGAAGCTCCGGTTGAAGAGCCGGTAGTCGAAGAGGTTATTGAAGAACCGGTTGTTGAGAAGCCGGTAGTAAAACCAAAACCAGTACCAAAGAAAAAAGCAGCCGTGAAAAAACCTACGGCAAAAGCTAAAGGAAAGTCACGAGGCAGACCTAAAGGTTCAACCAATAAAAAATAGGAGTATTTATGGCTATTAAAAAAGTGCCAAACAATAAGTCTTTTGACAAACCCAACCCTAATGCTATCGGTAAAAACAAGGGCGTTACAGCTATTGTTGATATGAAGGGCAAGGGCGCGGCGACCAAAGGCTTAAAGTTTAAAGTAAGAAATTAATCAGTATGGAAGACCTTACTTATTTCGACGTTGTTAAGAAGTTAATCAGAGAACGAGAAAAACAGATCTCTGAGACACTTATGTCCGGAGCACTAGAAAGTATAGAACATTATAAATTTTTGCAAGGCGAGCTAAATGCGTTATACTATATCGAAGGTGAACTAAAGGAACTTAACAAGGAAAAATAGTATGGCAAAATCGGAAACAGTTTTAGACGCTTATGTGGATCAGGACGAAAGGGTTTTGGACCCCACAATTCTAGAACAGTCTGCTTTAGATCGTATGCCGCAACCGACAGGTTGGAGAATGCTTGTGCTACCTTACGGTGGTAAAAAGACTTCGGACGGTGGTATTTTACTTACACAAAAAACCATAGACAAAGAAGCCCTGGCAACAGTGGTTGCTTATGTCGTCAAACAAGGTCCTTTATGTTACGGAGACAAAGATAAATATGGCGAAGAAAAGTGGTGCGAAGAGAAACAGTGGGTTCTCATAGGCCGATATTCTGGTGCTAGATTTAAATTGGACGATGGCGCAGAGGTCCGAATTATTAATGATGACGAGGTTATCGCCACAATCTTGAATCCTGATGATATACTGAGCGTGTAATTATGATAGAAAATGCAAACCAAGCCGAAGAACAAGAAATCGAAATAAGCGTCGAAGAAGATGCTGTAGTAGAAGCTAAGTCTAGCCCAGATGAAGAGCTAGAAACTTATACAAAATCGGTTTCTAAAAGAATCAACAAGCTAAACGCTAAAACGCGGGCCGCTGAAGAGAGAGCTGCAATGGCTGAGCAAATAGCTCACCAGCGCGAAGCTGAGATCCAGGCATTAAGAAACCATTCGCAAATACAAGCTGGTTCGGTTCTACAAAAAGAAGAAGAAGCCTTGCTTGCCAAAGAGCAACAAGCTGACGATCTTTACAAAAAGGCCGTACAGTCTGGCGATGCTGATTTAATGAGCAAAGCAGATACACTAAAAAGTGATCTGAGCATCCAAAAAGAAAAGCATAGACTTTCAAAAAACAGGCAAGAACAAGCACAAGCTCAATATCAACAACAAATACAAGCACAGCCAGTACAACAACAAGCACAACCTGTTGTTGAGCCTACAAATGAGGCTTTATCCTGGTATGAAAACAACAAGTGGTATGGAGATGCAGAGGACCAGGGTAACCTGGAAGCTACTCAGTACGCATATTTCCAACACTATAATCTAATCAATGAAGGCCATGAGCCGGACAGTGACGATTATTATGAAGAATTAAACAATCGAGTTTATAAAGTTTACCCGCATTTGCAGAACGCAAGTGCAAGTAAAGACGCGCAAGTCGAAGCTAAACCCTCTGTGCAAAGAGTTGCTTCAGCTACTGTAGGCAGTGGTCGTCAAAAAACACAAGGTAAGAAAAATGGCGTAACATTTTCTAAGTCAGAAGTAGAGCGTCTTAGAGGGCTAAAACCGCATAATATGTCTGAAGAGGCATGGTTAAAGCGTGTGGCAGCTGAAAAGCAACGAATTGCATCTAGGGAGGCAATATAATGACAGAAGAAAAAAAAGTTACTGCTAACAGGAACTCTCGTGAATCCGAGGCTCACGATAAAGAATCTCGTAGAAAACCATGGCGACCAGTAAGAAGGTTAGAAACGCCGCCGGCTCCTCCAGGGTATACATACCGTTGGATTAGGGAGTCAATGTTGGGACAAGAAGATCGCGCAAATGTCAGTAGACGTTTAAGAGAAGGTTGGGAACTCGTAAGAGGTACAGATCTTCCTAGTGATTGGGAACTACCAACAGCGGACGATCAAAGCCGACACGCTGGTATTGTTTACAATGAAGGATTACTTCTTGCCAAAATACCTAACGAAACCGTTGAAGAGCGAAGAGACTATTACCAAGGTAAAAGTAAAGACGCTGTAGATGCACTGGACAATTCAATGTTTAGTGAATCTAGGAGAGATGGTAAATACGTTAAGTATGATCCCCAAAGGGATTCAAGAGTATCTTTCGGCAAAAAATAACCAGTACAGAAATGTACTTAATCATAAATAGGAGAATATAAGATGGCGAATAAAGACGCTTCTTTTGGACTAAAGCCTGTGAAAATGATTGGTGGTGCTCCGTATAATGGCGGACAGTCACGTTATAGAATTGCTGCAAACTATGGCACGAGTATTTTCCAAGGCGACTTGGTAATGCAAGTAACTGGCGGAGGTGTAGAAATACACGCTGTTGGCGGAACTGTACCATTGATTGGAGTTTTTAACGGCTGTTCATATACTGACCCAACATCTGGCGAACAGGTATTTAGTAACTACTATCCAGCATCTACGAATGCTTCTGACATCATTGCAAACATCATTGATGACCCTATGGTCGTTTATGAAGTGCAAGCAGATGAAGCTTTCCCTGTTGCGGATTTACTCGGTAACTTCGATGTTATCAAAACAAACTCTGGTTCTACCAAAACTGGTATTTCTGGAGATGAGGTTGATGTATCTACAGGTGCAACAACCGCAACTTTACCCCTGAAAGTAATTGATATTTCTCAGGATCCCAATAACCAAGACGTAGGCTCTTCCAATACAAATGTGTATGCTGTTATTCAGAATCATGTATTTGGTGTGAAAGCTGCGGGTCTAGCATAAGGAGTTAATAAATGGCTATTTCAAGAGCACAATTAGCGAAGGAGCTAGAACCAGGTCTGAACAGTTTATTCGGTATGTCGTATGATGAATACACAAACGAATACGCTGAAATCTTTGCCCAAGAAGACTCTCAAAGAGCTTTCGAGGAAGAAGTTTTAATCACAGGCTTTGGCGGCGCTCCAACAAAAACTGAAGGCGGCTCGGTTGATTTCGACCAGGCTACTGAAAGTTACACTAGCAGATATACGCACGATACAATCGCGCTTGCATTTGCTTTAACGGAAGAAGCTGTAGAGGACAACCTTTACGATTCTTTAGGTAAAAGATATACAAAAGCACTAGCGAAATCGATGGCTAACACCAAAGAAGTCAAAGGCGCTGACGTACTCAACAACGCATTCTCTTCATCTCATGTAGGTGGCGATGGCGTATCTCTTATTAACACTGCGCACGTCCTAGCGGGCGGTGGCACAGCTGCTAACAGAGCTACATCAATGGCTGACTTAAATGAGACTTCATTAGAAGATGCTTTGATTGATATTGCTACTTTTACAGATGACCGTGGATTGACGATTTCTGTCCAGGCTGACAAACTTGTGGTTCCACCACAGCTAGTGTTTGTTGCTGACAGAATTTTAAATTCACAAGGAAGACCAGGATCTGCTGATAATGACCTGAACGCAATTAAGAGCACTGGTGTTCTTTCTGGCGGTTACACAGTTAATCATTATCTAACTGATCCAGATGCTTTCTTCCTTCTGACTTCTGTTACATCCCAGGGCGAAGGCCTCAAGATGTTCCAAAGAAGCCCGATGGAGACATCTATGGAGCCTGACTTCACTACTGGTAACATCCGTTACAAAGCTCGTGAGCGTTACAGCTTCGGCTTTAGTGACTGGAGAGGAATCTACGGTTCACAAGGTGCATAACGAGTAGCAGCGTTAACTGTTATAGAAAGGGACCTTCGGGTCCCTTTTTTTATGCCTAAATTAATTAACATATATTTGTATAAAAACTTGCACATAACGACACGATATGTATAATAGAGGAGTAAGTTAATTAAACAGGAGAAAGAAATGGGTATTCATGTGAACATTTACAAACAAGCAAGAGAAGAAGACACTTGGCTGGGCAAAATAGACTGCACTATGGGCGGTGAGTCTAGTTACGCAAAGGGATTTACTGTGGTAAACGCAGAGGGGCCTTTTGAGGCTTGCGAAGACTATCCGGCTGCTGAGCTTGTAATGGCAAAGGTTGGTGGCGGTAGAAAAATCCTTAGATTAATACCGGTTTCTAAAAAGGAAAAATGGACTATGTTTGGCGGCAACTACGCTTCAACTTCTGACTCAAGATTTTCAGAGCTTTGCGAAAAATTACTTGGTGCAACTTTTTATGGTGCGGTAGCGGTACACGATAGAGTAGAAGGTTAGGAGACGCGAGTGGAGTTATACCTAGATTGGTCAAAAGGTGAAAAGCAGTCGGACGGCCGGCTGCTGAAAACCGCCAGGCCTACGCCTGAATTTTGGGCGTTATGGAAAGTTAAAAAGACGACAATCAAAAAAGCCGGTTACACAGTTAGCAAGATCAATGATGCCTGGCTAGTAACCCACATGGTCGATGACAATGCTGCGATCGAAGATTCAGTGGCTACAAACTCAGATCTACAAATACCTGTACCCGCGGGCCTTGAGTATTTACCTTATCAAAAAGCCGGTATTGCTTACGCTGCTGGCCGCAAAAACACCTTGATTGGTGACGAAATGGGCCTAGGTAAAACCATCCAGGCAATCGGTACAATAAATGTAACTAATCCAAAAACGGTCCTAGTCGTTTGTCCGGCGTCGTTAAAAATTAATTGGGAAAGTGAGATGGAAAAGTGGTTAGTATCTGAGCGCACAATTGATGTAATTAATGGTGGGCGTGAGCAGATACCGTCTAATCCTGACGTGGTTATTATTAACTATGATGTTCTTACTAAGTACGCCAAACCATTACAGTCTAGAACCTGGGACATGGTTATTATGGACGAAGTGCATAAGATCAAAAACCCTAAAGCTAAACGCACGGTTGTAGCTGTAAGCATTAAAGCAAGGCGCAAAGTGTTACTTACAGGAACACCTATAACCAACAGGCCCATAGAGCTACAGCCAATAGCCGGCTACCTTGATTATGATAGTTTTGGCAACTTTTTTAATTTTGCACGAAAATATGCTGGAGCATACAAAGGCAAGTTTGGCTGGGACTACAGTGGATCTTCTAACCTGGACGAGCTGCAAAGAAGGTTGCGCCAGTCATTTATGATAAGAAGAAAAAAAGACGAAGTGCTTAAAGAGCTGCCAGCTAAAAGACGCCAGGTTATTGTGCTGCCAAGCAAAGGTTACGCCAAAGAGCTAACCAAAGAGTTTGACGCTTTAGCCGACGCGGTTGAAGAAACCAGTTTTGAAGAAGTCACGTTTGAAAAAATGTCTGGTGTAAGACACGAAATGGCCTTGGCCAAAGTAGACGACGTTATAGAGCACCTAGTAGATCTGGACCACCAGGTTGTAGTCATGGCTCACCACAAAGATGTTGTCCAAGGTATTAAAGACGGCCTTGAAGCTGCGGGTAAAACGGTAGTTACTTTGACCGGTGACTGCAATCAAGCGCACAGACAGGATGCTGTAGACACATTTCAGGCCGGCAAAGCAGACGTTTTTATTGGCACGATCGGAGCTGCCGGTGTTGGTATTACACTTACAAAAGCAAGCCATGTGGTTTTTGCAGAGTTAGATTGGGTGCCTGGTAACATGAGTCAGGCAGAAGATCGTTGTCATAGGATTGGACAAACAGACTCTGTATTAGTGCAGCACCTGGTGGTTGATAAATCCTTAGATGCCAGGATTGCCGAGGCATTGGTTGATAAACAAAAGGTTTTAGATAAAGCCCTTGATAATGTGCAAGTAATAGATCAAAGCATAACAATTAAGGATTTAGCACTTTTTACCTAGTTTTATATTTTTGATGCTATACTCTTAAAGGGTCTAGGATAATTAATGACTCTATCGACCGGCCTAGCGGACATTTGCCAAGACGATAGATGAATTTCCTTATGGAGGGAATTATGGCTAATTCAACATTTAATGGACCGGTAAGGTCCGAAAACGGCTTTGAGCAGATAACTGTCACAGCCAAAACAGGTGCAGTAACCACAAACTTCGACATCGACGCGAGTGGTAATGTTTCTGGTACTGGTACTATGAAAATGACCGGTGCTACTAACTTTGTTAAAGCTTACGAGTCTTTGACTGCCGCAACTAAAACAATCACAGCAGCTGACTCTGGTACCGTGTACGGTTTCAATAGAGCTGGCGGTATTGTGGTAACACTTCCAACACCAGCAGCTGGGGTTCACTATAAATTTTTAGTGGAAACTACTTTTACTGGCGTAGGACAAATCAAAACAGCTACAACAGACGGAACAGACGGGTTCTTAGGAACTGCATTTGTTTTTGACACTGGCGAGATTGGGGAAACCGATAACTTCCATCCAGCTGCATCAAATGATGTAATTGACCTGGGTTCAGACGAACAAGGTCGTTTAACTGGTGGCTTTATTACACTTACAGGCGTTAACACTACAACTTGGTTTGTAGAAGCGTTCTTAATGGGTGACGGAACATTAGCTACTCCATTTACTGACAGTTAATAGGGAGTAAATAATGGCAACTAGATTAACAGGCTCAGACGTAAAGGCGGTACACATTGCCGGCGATTCGCAAGCTCTAGATGCAGATGGAATTTCAACAGCAGCAGCAGTAGGTAATAACGCTGCATTAACAATCGGAGGCGCTTTAGCCTCCGGCGGTTCATGTACGTTTGATGCCGGAAGGATTGTAACAATCCTTTCTGCCGGAGATGATTCTAGCAAATCATTTACCGTTGTTGGCACCGATGTAAATGGCGATGCTCAAACAGAGTCAATTACAGGTGCAAATGCTGGTACAGCTACTGGCAGCTCATATTTCAAAACCGTCGCAAGCATTACAGCTGTGGGAAACCCAGCCGGTAATGTTTCAGCTGGCATTAATGCTTCAGCTGCGGATGTAATATTTGCTGGCAGATCTAGATTCCAGGGTATCAATCT
>UEXN01000762.1_pt1 | contig 11758 bp, 7 predicted proteins | sample 1796711 | NCBI WGS metagenome assembly UEXN01 (sample SAMEA4772470, study PRJEB27181) | metagenome | reverse complement strand
CCTGTATCTTGCTACGCGCAGCAAGTTCAGCTTCTTCATCTAGTAATGTAGCGGCACCTAATGCGGCCATCTCGCCTGTGCCTACAAACCCTGCACCGAAGCCTTTAGCGAGGTCACCAAGTACACCTGTTTCTTCAGGGATAGGAACGAAGTCTGGTATGCCTTGTTCCATTTCGGCTTGTCGTGCTTCTTGCCGCCGTAGCCGCGCAGCTTCACGATCTGCGCGTTCTTGTTTATTTACGAGGTCTACTAAATCTTCTTTTGATGTACCTCGTGGAGCTTCGACTTGAACCGTCGCCCCATCGCCAAAGGTGAGCGTATGTATAGCCATTTATTAGTCCACACTAACATTTTGTAAATCTTCTACCGAACGTCCGCTACCCTTCAGTATAAGGTCTTGTGCTATCGTTCTAGCGACTTCTTCTAACTCTAACAGTCCACTTTTGTTTAACGCTGTGTTTACAATAAGCGTTATTCTAGCGTCTTCCGCTGCGATATTCTGGTCAATCTTCGCTAACTTTTCGACATCATTATCTTCCATTGCTTCAGCGCGTTGGATGTTTAAGTCTTGTAGCAGTGCGGAGTTGTCTCTAGCGGTCTGAATAGCGGTGTCTCGTTGTGCAGCAATATCACCTTGCACTTTATATGCGGCGTTCAAACGTGTCTGGTCCGCTAGACGATCATTTTGTACCTTCTGTACTTCAATCTGCGCAAGTTTGGTTGTGTTCTGCATTTCTGCTTTTTGGGCGTCTAAGATACGGTCCGCATCTTTACCCACTTGCCGCATTTGTTCTGCGGTCAACGTGGTAGCACTTTGTATCGCGGTTCTTTCGTTTGCGTTGGCATCCGCAGCCATTTGATTTGCAAGTTGTAATCCTGCTCGACCAAGAACAGAGTCATCCCCCATCTTAGCGCGTTCCATATTAAACTCGTCAAACAGACGTTTTCTACGGTTGTTACGTGTCTCAGACATCGCAGCATACCCGCCACGCGCCGCAGCACCAATAGACCCCGTACCACCCGTACCGATTAAGAACGCGGTTAAGTCTTCGTCAGGGCTGTAGTTTTCTTTGTCGAACGCCTGCATCCGCCCTAACATCTCGTCGTACTTAGCACTTGTCTCGTCACGCTTTAGATACTCGTCTGATATGTCCATACCCTTTTGCAAGGCAACGTCAGCAGAGGTTTCGTTTGTGGGTGACATAACGGGACCAACTGGATTTACCGCACCGCCTGTTTGTGGGACGGTTAAGGATGATAATCCTCCTTCGTCTGGACTTGGTACAGAGGGTGGCGCTTGATTTGGTAAGTTTGGTGCAGGCTCGTCAGGTTCGGGTTTAGGAACCGCATTAGGATCAAACGGCTGCATTGCTGGACCGCCGGGAGGTGGGTACACTTGAGAGGTATCGGGCATAAACTGGAGTACATCTGCTTCAGTTAAACCGCCCACAGGGGTTTGGTTTTTACGCATAGCGTCTTGTACTTTTTTACGGTTTGCGTCATACAGATATGGTTTGTTTGGGTCCATGGGGTCAGAAAGTCCTAACGCCCTACCTACCCTAGAGTTAGAAAAGTCTACTCCTAAGTTACCTATAACCTTCAACGGGTCTAATACCGCATCGTTAAGTTCGGCTGGTATACCACCTAAACCCTGACCTAGAGCGGCTCCCGCACTTCTATCTGTTAGGGTCTGTAGTATTCTTTTCTTTTGTTCTGGAGGAAGAGCTTGGAACTGCTGTTGAGTTAAGCCTAAGTCTCTAATACGTTTTCTAGTAGCTTCGCCTATGCTACCAACCCCAATACCTTCGTAGTCTTTTAAAGACGCCGAACTTCTACCCCCTTCAGCAAACGATACGATACCACCGCCTGCCATCATCTTTGGCCCTTGAGCCATTCTAGCAGCGGCAAGCCCCTGCGCTTGAGGGGGTGCAGCTTGAGGTCGTCTAGGTTGTGCACCGCCGCCAAGGCCGGGAAGACCAGCAATACCTGCAGGTTTACGAGGCTGTGCCTTCGCCATGCGCTGCATATTCTGTTGCTGCATTCTTTGTTTTTGGTCCAACGTACCCTTCGTACGTCCAGCTAGCTCTCCAAGCGTACCACCCATCTCCTGTTTTGTTAACTGCAACGCTTCTTGTTCCCGTTGCTGTGCTATAGTGCCCGGCTGCTGCTGCATTTTCATCTGCATATCGGCAGCTACGGCCTTCTTTTCAGACGTAAGTTTTTGCAACGCCAGTAAGTCTAGGAGTTCCTTGTTGGCCCCATAGCGTTGTTGTAACTTCTGTGGGTTGCCTCGGTAGGCATCCATGCGTTGTTCGATTTGTGCGTCAAGCCCGCCAGATTCTAAAGCCATATCTTAACCCGCTCCCGCTGAAGTAGTATAATCATCACCAGTCCCAAATGTTTCTTCACCTGCACTGGTCCCAGAACCACCAAATATTTGGTCGTATAGTGTTTTAATGCCGCCTGCCCCAGATAACACTTCTGATAGTGCGCTTGGTTCTGCGTAAGAATAAGACTGAGCCTGTAGCGGTAGCCCTTGCAACAAAGACTGCATATATTGCACCTGTTTGTACGGGAAGTCACGTTCTTCTTCAAACTGCAATCTGTCCGCTACAACACCTTCAGATTCAATCGCCCGTTGTGTAGCACCCATATCTGCTAGGCTCTGTAATCCTTGTGTACCATACAAATTAATTTTGTCCTGCGCAGTCATCTCACGGTCTTGTTGGGTGTTAAATTGATTTAACGCTTGTGCGTATGCGTCTCTATACCCTTGACCCGTAATACCTGCCAAATTTGATTGTAGTGCGCGTTGATTTTCTGCGTCTAATACTGCTTGACGTGACCCCCCAAACGATCCTGCCTGTGTCATACGTGACGCGTTTGCAAGGCGGTCTATTTCTGACTGCCTACGCGCTTCGTCTATCTGAGGTTGCAACGCAGTCATAATATAAGGGTTCATGTATTGTTGTACATTTGCCCCTGTAAACTGTTGTGGTTGATAGCCCGCTGTACCCATCTGGTTAAGATCAAACGCGTTTGCTAACGATGCGACCCCTCCAAACGCCGTACTTTGTAGATCAGATGCTCCCGCAGTAAGTGGACCCATGTAAGCATTGTAGCCTTCGTCGGCCAGCGCCTGACCTTTGCCAAGCATTTCTGTGACGTACGGGCCTACATAAGAGGAAAGAGAGGATTCTTTTCCTGTTAATTCACCTACAATGTCCGACCCCCCGCCAAGAGGATCAATCGGATTTGTTTGGTTTGTTGTAGTCTCAACCATAGGTCACCTCACGCAGGTATAAATTTCTTAGGGTCTATTTCTTTACCCTGTTTATCGTTGCCTGTACGAGCTTTACGTACACGGCGCATCATGCCTTCTAATACTTTAGCACCTGCATCGGAATTACCGTTGCCTAAATGGCTTACTACATCCGCAGGAATAACAAACTCGCCATCGCTCAACCGCGCTTCTTGCACCCCGTCAATATTAGCAGGTACTTTATCCGCCATACCATCACTGGCACCATCAAGATATTTGCCCTTTTTTAGCTGCGCAATACCACCCGCGGCCATACCTGTGGTTTCGTCCTGTACAGGTTCTGGAATACGTGGACCGCCGGGTCTTCTACGTTCTTGCCGTGCAGGATTAGCCGCGTTTAATGCCGCCAAACCTTCTGCAGACATAGGGGTTGCAGGAGTTTCACTTTTAGGTTTGTACTGCGTCTGTGTAAAATAACGCTGCCCACCACTTCCGGGCCGTCTGTTAGGATCATATGTGCCGGGCACAACCTCACGTTGCGCTTCGTACTCAGGGATTTCACCCTGATAACCTGTTTGAGGAATACGTGCTTGACCGATACCGGACTGATCTAGTAAATAGCCACCACCAATACTTATAGCAGAACCAAGTAAATCAACTTCTCCATCTTTACCTGTAACAAGCCCTTTAAGCGCATTGTCTAACCAACTAGCCATTACATATCTCCAAGTATTCTTAATAGCATATCATTTTCGTCTTCAACCTGTCCACCCTTTGCAAAACCACTAGCAAAGGCCAACGGACCCGCGGGGTTATTTGCAGGCCGCGTAGTAGGCACTCGTGCAGTTCCGTACGGACTTACAAACTTTTGTGCCTGTCCTTGATCTCTGAAGATAGACTCAAAGCTATAAGGTGTTATGTCAGCCAGCGCATCAGGAGTTTTAACGTCCACACGTCGTCCACCTATATCCTCTGCTTGCATTAACATGTTTGCCAAATCATTTACGTTCTGCTGCTGCGTTTGCGTGTTAATTTTTGTGTCAATCTGGGTGTTCAGATCAGTAATCATATCGGTGATTGCGTCCGTATTTGCGTCTATCTCGCTGTATATACCTGTAGCGGGAGTGAACATGGACGTATCTGCAAGGGTAACATCTTCCTCACCCTGTAATGCTGTTTCTAACAGAGTTTGGTCATTTATGTCAATGATACCGTCTCCAGTAACATCATACTGCGTGATTAACTCCGCGCTGACATTTTCTTGCGCGATTAAGTCAATTACGAAGTCTATGTCTGTCTGTGTAACTTCTCGTGCGGGTTTACCAACAAGGTCCGCTACGGCATCTATGTCTGCACCAAGGCTGGCTTCTACGTCACCTATAGCAGTTGTGAAACTTTCAGTCAGTGCATCTTTAGTAGTGCCAAGTTCTGCAAGTATGTTTGTTTCTGTAGTACCCAGTGCAGCGGCTAGTTCTGCTAACGCAGCGTCAACATCACCATCATTCTTATTTATTAGTTCAGTTAGGCTAGTTTCAACATTACTAATCTTTTCAGTCAAACCAGTTTCAACATCACCAAGCGCAGCATACACGCCAGTAGCGGGCTGACTTTCATCTACATCCGCTGTGTCAGGGTTATCTTCCGTAGCAGGCGCGCCTATTGCACCTGCCAAATCTTCGTATGCTATACCAAGGTCTTCAGCTAATTTTGCTATGGCTTCGTCACGCGTATTCCCTGCGGCTTCTAAATCAGCAATATCGCCCATTAACCCAGTGGGGTCTTGACTCTCATCTATTTCGGTATTTGGGTCATCCTCAATAGCAGGTGTACCTATAATGTCCGCAAGATCACCAACGTCTTCGGTAACATCTGCTACATCCTCGGCAACCTCTGCTACATCCTCGGCAACCTCTGCTACATCCTCGGCTACAGCGTCTATTTCACCACTAAGCTCTTCTTTTGTTAGCCCAAGCTGCTCCAACATAGCATCTTCAGTGAGGCCAAGGTCTTCAGTTAGTTTGTCAATCGCGGCTTGTAACGCCTCGTCGCGTGTCGCGCCTTCCTCTAACTCTTTGTATATCCCTGTAGCTTCTTTGGATTCATCTTCTGGTGTATTCGGGTTATCCTCAACGGACGGTGAACCCATAATAGACTTAATTACGTTAAACGTAGCAGTCGGCATATATGTTTGCAGTTGCTCACGTTGAAACGCCTCAAACCCTGCAGGATTATAGTCTTCAGACTCAGGGTCATACTGCCCTACAAACCGATCAACATCTTCTTGAGATACATCTACAAGACCCAACTCTTCATAAGCCGCACGAACTTCGCCTGCATCAAATATTCGTGGGTCTACATACTCGCTAATAGCAGCTTTTTGTGTGGTCTGGTAGTTTTCGTCATTTACCTGTCCAGTAAACGCGTCAATATCTTCCTGTGATGGTTGGTATCCAAGTGCAGTAAGAAACCCTTCGGCCTCAGTTGCAGTAACTTGTCGTGGATCAACATACGCACCAATGGCGCTTGTTTGTGTTTCTTCTGTTTTAGACGCAACGAATTGCGCAAGTTCTTCTGGCGTTGCCGTGTACCCTGTATCTACAAAAAACTGAGTAGCTTCTTCTAAGGTTGTAGCCAACGGGTCGTATTCTTCGCGTGCCTCTGATAATTTATCGGTTGCATAGTTTTCTGCTACGCCCTGCCCCACATATGTAGCTGCCAAAGCATCGGTTAAGGTAAGCCCTTCTTGGTCTGCAATAGCCTGCACTTCTTCGCGTGTGACCTGTCGTGGGTCTACATAAGACGCAATCAACCCAGATTGTGTAGTCTCTTCAACCTGCGCAACAAACTGTTCGACTTGCTCATCGGTTGGGTCATACCCAAGATCGGTAAAAAACTTACGTGCTTCTTCCGCGGTAACTTGCCGTGGGTCTACGTATTCTCCTACACCTGTTTCTGTAGTAGTTGCAAAGTCTGCTTCGCCTTGGCCTGCAAAATCTGCAATCTCGGCATCAGTAGCAGTGTACCCTAGCGCATCAAACAACGCTTTGGCCTCATCTGTAGTGACCTGTCGTGGGTCTACGAATGTAGCGATGGCAGCTTTCTGTTCTTCTTCAGTCTTAGATGCAACAAAGTCGGCAACCTGTTGGTCTGTAGGTGTGAACCCCTGATCTTCAAAGAATTTTTTGGCTTCTGCAGTGGTAGTCGCTAGTGGGTCAAACTCGGCTGCAGCCGCAGCAAGTGTAGATTCTTGATCTTTTTGCCCCAGATACGTAGCTGCCAAGGCTTCTGTAAGCGTAAGCCCTTCTTGATCTGCAATGGCTTGTACTTCGGCCTGTGTGACGAACCGTGGGTCTACATAATCGGATATGGCTGTCTGCTGTTCGCTCTCCGCTACTTGTGCAACAAAATCTGCGACCTCTTCGTCGGTAGGTTCATAGCCAAGGTCAGAGAAAAACTTACGTGCTTCTGCATCAGTTACCTGTCGTGGGTCTATATACAGGTTAGCAGCGTCTTTTTTGTTAGATTCAAAGTTTTCGTTGCCTTGACCAATGTAGTTGTTAACTTCTTCGTCTGTAGGGTCGTATCCTTGATCCGCAAAAAACTTACGTGCTTCTGTTTCAGTAACCTGTCGTGGATTTACATAAGACGCAATGGCTTCTTTCTGATCTGCTTCAGGCACTGCACCTACTCGTGCGGCTATCTCTTCTTCTGTTGGCGTGTACCCCAAGTCGGCAAAAAACTGTTCTGCTTCTTCACGGTTTGTAGCTTGCGGGTCAAACTCGGCGGTTATATCTGCAACGGCTTGTGTTTCATCTTTCTGACCTACATATGCTTCCGCCTGTTCATCGGTAAGCGTTATACCCTCTGCAGCGGCGGCGGCTTTTACTTCATCTGCGTCTAAGAATTTTGGGTCTATATAGGATGCAACCGCAGCAGCCACATCAGATTCTGGTCTATTGGATACAAACGATTCTATCTCGGCATCTGTTGGTTCAAACCCGGGATTTGCGTCTTTGAATAGTTTGGCTGCTTCGTTTGTGCTAACGTACATGGTGTCGTACGTGGAGTTGAGCACGTTGTTTAATATTACAGTGTCAGTAATACCTAAAGTGTTGAGCGCTGCTGTAGCGGCTTCGGCACTACCTGCGTTTTTAACAGTGTTTACCACCGTAGGGTTTAGCGACATAAGCGCATCGGCTACCGCGTTGCCTGTGTATAGCGTACCCCCGACCCCGTAGCCAGAAACAGCGCCCATAAATCCGTTTTCAAATACGGAACCTGCAACATCATAGTTAGGGTCGATCTGAGAGTTTACCGTCGCCGTAAATAGTTGTGGTAAGGCTTCCTCTATAAACTCTGTTGAGCCTTCTTTTATAGCTACGGTGCCGCCGTCCTGTATCTTCTTACCTAGTTTTTGGAACGCATCCCCGGCAAACTCACTGGCATTATCACCAAGAAGGTTTTTAGCTAGTGCCGCACCGCCAATCCCTGCGCTGGCCGCGGTAGTAAATAGCGCAATAGTCCCTGCTTTTTGAGCGGTGTCCATAGCAAGATCGGTAGCCTCTTGTTCAGACATCCCTTGCGCTATGGCGTTTGCATATGTTTCATCAAAAGCTCCTGCAGCCGTACCACCAAATGCTTCCGCTGCATCTAAGGCTACTGCGCTACCGACTGCGGCTTTTGTAGCAAATTTCTTTGCATAGGCTTCCCCACCTTGCAAGAGCGCTGCTTTCGCAACGTTACCCACGCCCCCAGAAACCACAAGAATAGGTATTTCTTGTAAAATCTCACTAGCTACGTTTTCCGCAAGGAATTGCACAGGATGTTCTGTTAGGTTGCCCCAAATTGACTGCGCTTTTAACCAACCTTTTTGTACTGTGCTGGGTTCTTTGCCGGGATTATTCTGTCGCCACTCCTTGTCGTAATCCTGTGACCGTTTCTGCATATCCTCTGCGCCAGCTACCCACGCGTCAGAACGCAGGTCACCACTTAACGCTAGTAAATTTTTAGCAGTCTGCCCTACAGTGTTGTTTGGGTTTGCGCCAACTAGAGTGGCCAATCCTGATATGGCCTGCAGCATCTCACCAGTCGCACCAGTAACTACGCTTGCAGCGTTACCAAAGGCTTCCTGTTGATCTTCAGGAGTTTCGTCTAAGTATACTTGTTTTAACTTGTTGTAGATACTCCAAAGCGTACCGCCCGTATCCTCGTCAAATTGCTTACCTTGGTTATCATCTAACCCTGCGATAGTCGCTACTACGACCCCGCTTGCAGGGGGTAGGTTCTTTATAGATATTTGACCATCTTCAGTAAACGCGGTCATTTTGTCGTTACTGAGATACGAAAACCCTTGCGGTACTTCTTTAAACGCAAGTGGTCCGTATAACGCGTTAAACTCAACATCTGATACGTCAAGATCAGGGTTTATCGCGTTAGTTACACTGCTTACGTTTGTTTCGCCTAGCTTTTCCTGCTTCGTAGATGGTAACTCCCACGACAACTTTCCATCTGTATTGACGAGTACCGCTCCACCGCTAGTCAGCGTACCAACATCAACGCCCACACCAAAAGTCACTGTGTCTAGCGTGGGTTCAGGTGGGTTGTTATTGAAGTTGACTGCTGCTGTGTCTACTGAAGTTATGCTGGGTTTATCAAACGCAGGGTCACCTGCACCACCATCCATAGCGTTAGCAAAAGCACTACCAACATTAACTATATTGTTAGTAGAGTATCCGTTTGCGCTTAGTAAGTCTTTTACCTCGTCCCCTGTCATACCTGTGGTATCAACAAAAATATTAGACCCATCGCTATTTTTTGCGTCAAGTTTAATATACTCGCCTGACAAAAAGATATTATAGTCATCTGTGGATTGTGGTATAAATCCTGTGTCTTTTAACGCCATTGTTAGTTCAGGGGTAAGCGCAGCATCCGCAACCATAGTGTTAGCGAACTTATCTAAATCTAACCCTGTAATACTTGCGGCGTTTTTTATTTCTTTGTCTGCATAGGCAAGGTATTTCGCTAACTGGCCCGGCTCTAGGGAAGCAAGCGTCAACCCCTTTGCAGCTAAAGCGTTTTCTACAGTGGATAATCTGATAGCGTCTAGGGTGGCGTCTGCTTCCGATTTACTTGCTGGACCCTGCTGTCCGTTAAGTAGAAAGTGTTCTGCAACATTATCAAAATCTTGGCCAAGAAACTCTTTGTATGCTTCCGCATCAAAATTGGGACGTAGGGACAGGGCCGCTGCAAGCGTAGCCTTATCATAAACAGGCTTCATAGACGCGTTTAGGTCGTCTATGTCGGACATTAAATATTCTGTTTGTTCTTTGTAAGCGGCATCAAGTTCAGGAATTTGTGCAGTATAGGTGTTATAGTCCGTTAAGTATCCGTCCAATGCTGGTTTAAGCGTATTGTCGTAGTCAATCTTAAACTGATCCGCAAAAGTTTGGTACGCTCCCGCTGCAGCGTTGAGTGCGTCTACAGTAGCTTGTGTAGGTTCTTGATTGTAGGCTTTAAGCGCGGCGTTATAAATACCTTCAAGCCGCTCTTGCTCTATTACTTTCTTTTCTATTGCGACTTGTGTAGCTTTATAACCATCCGCCGCGGCTACTGCGTTTGCTGACGCTTCGTTAAGTGCATTTGCGGCGTCCTGAGTAGCACTGGACGCTCCTGTAACCTTGTCTATGGCAGCATCAACGGGACGGTCTACAATATCTTTAAGCGCCTCCATCCCGTACTCATCCCACTTAGCAAAAAATGCGTCGGAACTTAGTTCAGGGTTGCCTTCCAAGGCTACAGTTGCAGCGTTGGTTAGCGCGTTAGTCATAACTACAGCTTGGCCTTCATCAAAACCAGCGTTCTCTTGCAAGAACTTGTTCATGGTTTCGGACACGCCAGTGTATTTACTAATTATAGATGTAAATTGTGACGCGGAAACATCACCGCCTGTAATCTCAGCGGTAAGAGACGCGGTAATACTATCTTTAACACCGTCTTGGAGTTTCTCCCAACCACCTACAATGGGGTTACCTTCAACGTCTATACCACCAGTAAAGTTTTCGTACTTAGCGTCTATTTTATCTGCTATTTGTCCGAGACTAGCGCCGACTGCAGCGTTAAGGCCTCCTGTAGCAAACGCCTGTAGTGGATCTTGTCCGTATATAATTGCCGTAGTAGCAGATTGTGTACCGCCTTTAATACCTGCTTGGACAGCGGCTTCGACGGTAGAGTTTAACCCTGCACTGGCGATCTTCGGATTGACATATGTTGAAGTAAAGTCTCCGACTTTTCCCGTAGTATAAGAGATGGCTGCGGCTTTAACTACATCACCAAGATCGCCCCCGTTTGCGGCCACTGCAGCGCCGTCAATAAGAGGGAGCGCCCACGCATTACCCGTAGCAACTGCGGTTATCTTAGCAATAGTAGTAATCGGGTCGTCTAACGCAGCCTGAACAATGTCCCCAACGCCGCTTAATACGGGTTCGACTATCTCATCTACAGCCCAATCAATGGCGTCTTCAACAGCACCGATAACATCTTCAACAACGTCTACAATAGCGCCGCCAATGTCTTCGACAATATCTACAATAACACCCATTTATGCCGCCTTAGTAAGGGGTATGTCCCCCAAAGTTATGAACGCTTTAGAGTTACCATCTGAAAGACGCCCTACCGCTACTGTTGTATCTGCCTTATCCGCATAACGCTTCCACACTTTAAATGCGTTGTCCAAGGTATCGCCCTTATATTCAGCCACATATCGTTTTATGCCTATGCGTTGTAAGTGTGTTAGATACCGCAGCCCATTGTTTATAAAGTTTTGTGCCGTATCTACATTGATCGCACGGCCCCACATCAGGTCTTTGTTTTTACCTTTACCTCTATGCCCAATGAACACAGTGTTGCCCACCTGCAGTATGTCTACATTATCCATAGTTAGCTCTTTTGCGATCCCTGCTAACCCCGCAGCAGGAGTTACTTGCCCAAGGTCCGACCCTCCAAGCGCCATACTAATAACAGTTGGTGCAGGTAGCGGTTCTTGTTTACTGTCTACTACGGTTTGTGTCATCATACATACTCCAGCACTTCTTCGACAGACACAGGGTCTTGTTTTTTATTTGTGTCAACGTAGTCGCGCAGAGAGCCGATAGTCACTCTCGATATGTTGTCTATTTCCTCGACATCGTTCGGAAGCCCATAGATGTCACGGATGACTTCCACAATTATTATCATATCTAAACTGTCAAGTCCAACGTCTATTGGTTCGTTATCGTAGCTAGTTACTTGAGGGGCGTTATCAGGTTTATTACCAACTGCGTCTGCCACAACATTAAAAACATTTATAAAGTCCATTTTGCACCTATCTGTTAAGGGTGCTTACATTATACTATGTAACTTCAAGGATACTAGCCACAACATGCAGCCTGTTTGCTGTTGCCGCGGTAACCTTTAGTATTTCTTCAGCCTGTACAACCAGCGGCGCTGATAGAAGCTCTA
>UEXN01002858.1_pt1 | contig 11761 bp, 11 predicted proteins | sample 1796711 | NCBI WGS metagenome assembly UEXN01 (sample SAMEA4772470, study PRJEB27181) | metagenome | reverse complement strand
GCGAGGACAGCTATAGCTTTCAATACTTCTTGATTATCCATAATATCTCCTGATTTATAATTTTGGGGTGAGATCTAATTTAAACACGTCTGTGATAATTATCAAGCAATCTTTTTATAATTGTTTTCTTGACAACTAATTTGAAATAGTGTCCCAACCACTTGGATGAGGTATACAGTGTTCTGTCTTTACCCCAGGTTTCATTGTAAGCAGCACATCGCCGCTTATACTTATTCTTGCTTCTTCTTTTGTATTTACTTCCGTGTAGTGTAATAACCCACTAGGAAAAATAACAAAGTTACCTGTCTTCACAGGAAAAATATAACTAGAAAAATTAAACTGATTCCAATCAACAATGTACTGGTCGGTCGGTGGAATAAATAAACCTGTCTGTGATGCTAACTCTTTTTCAAATCGTATGTTACCCATATCATCATTGCGTACATAATAGACAAAACTAAAGTGACTAGCAGTGTGTTTATGGCTAGCGATGTGTTGATCTTTTACGGTGTACGTAGCCCATGACTTTGTAATGTGAGCATCAAACTTATCTTTGCTGTAACCTTTTGCTTTTAAAAAAGCGTTAATGTTTGTTGCTATTTCTTTAAACAAGTTACTGTATTTTTTATCTTTGTGTAAATTATCTTTAGCTTCTTCTAAATCCGTAAAAATTGTATTACCTTTGACATCAGTCGTTGCTGCTGTTCTACCAGGTTTTTCTTTAACAAAAGATTCAACATGTTTCGCTGTATCTTGATCGTCGTTTACAATGTTTGTGTAATAAATAGTTTCACCAAATAAACTATTGATTGTTGCTTCTTTCTCCATAACTTACCTCTAAATATTCTATTTTTGTTACCCAACTTTTAGGTATAGCAATAGCACCACCACCAGATATGTCGTCTTTATCCTTACTGTAAGATCTCATGACAATAATTTTTTCGTCATTGTTGTGTACCATCCACCCAACTTCTTGACATGTAGCCAAAGGAGCGCCCATAACGTCCTTTATATCTAGCCAACCTGTCTCTGTATCACGGGCATCGAGCCACGTTACACGGACCATCGGCACTTTCTTAATGTCAAAGTTCATATTTCTCATTGCACATTATAATAAAAACACCTATAAATATAGAATAAAATAGGTAAAATATACCAAGGTTAACCTTCCTTGCAAAATCAGACAATATCATGAATTGCCAAGGAGTACATGTTTAAGAAGTTTTTTAGAAAAGTCAGAGAAACAGTTAAAAAAATTGCACCAATAGCTGCCCCTGTTGCGGGTATGGCTTTAGGCCCACTTGCAGGTATGGGTATTGGCGCTTTAATGGGTCAATACGGCGGTAAGAAAGGTGCTCTTCAAGGAGCAATGCTTGGAGGTCTAGGTGGCCTAGGAAAAAATATATTAGGGGGTAAAGGTTTTGGATTAGATACTCTAATTAATAAAGTTAAAGATATAGAAGGTGTAGAATTAGCAAAAAAAATATTAGGAACAGGGGGAGAAAATCCAACTGGTATTATGAAATTATTAACCAATGATAAAATTGTTCCTTTAATTACAGGTTTGTTAGCAATGAAAGGTTATCAAGGTCAAGATATGTCTACCCCTGACATAAATGCTTATCGTTCTCCTTCTGATTTAAAAAATGAATCCGTATTTGGCGGAAGCCCTTTTGCAAAAGATAGATTTCAAGGATTAGCTTACAATCCTGCAGATGATAAAAACTATGACTATATAACTAAAGACGGTGAGTATAAAAATTTTACAATAGATGATGATGGTAAAATTGTAGAAGATGTTCAAATATCTCAAGGTTTTAATAAAGGCGGTATTGCTAATTTAAATATGGGAGGCAATCCTCATCGTATGAGTATACCTATTAGACGTGCTACTGGAGGAGAAATATTTGATCCCAGCATGAGCGGTAAAGAAATGATGAATGAGATAAAAGAAAACCCTGGTATTACACAATACTTTCCTCCTAAGTTTGGAGAAATAACTGGTCCTGGTGGACCAAAAGATGATAAGATTCCTGCAATGTTAAGTGATGGCGAGTTTGTAATGACCGCTAAAGCAGTTGACAACGCTGGTGGTCCTAAGGCAATGTACAATTTAATGAATAAATTAGATCCTGAATCATCTAAAGGAAAAGGAATAATGAGCTAATGGCCTACGAAGATTATACACAGATAACAAGAGAAGCTCCTTATCTTGAAGAGTTTAGAAGAAATTTTTTACAAGGTGCTTTTGATTTAACGAAACAACCTGGAGCAACATCAGGGCCAAGAGGCATTGCAGATTTAGATGTTTTCCAAACAGGAGCAATGGATCAATATGCAACTAACATGGGAATTGATCCAAAAACAGGATTACCTACAGGAGCAGGTGCAAGTTATGATCCTTATTTTAAAGCAGGATTAGGTGCTTTAGAATCAGCACAAAAACAATACGATCCAAGTACAAGTAATTACAAGCAGTTTATGAATCAGTATCAATCTGATGTCACTAACGAAGCTTTAAAACAAATGGATCAACAAGCTCAATTAGCACAAAATAAATTAGCAGGAGATGCTGTAACAGGTGGTGCTTTTGGTGGGTCACGATTTGCGGTAGCACAATCAGAATTAGATAGTAACTTACAAGATATTAAATCACGCAGAATTTTTCAAGATTTAGCACAAAATTTTCAACAAGCTCAAGATAAATCTATTGGTACTTTTGAGTCCGCTAGAGCTAGAGACATGAATGCGGCAAGTTTATTTCCTCAAATAGGAGCACAACAGTTTAATTTAGGAGCACAAGGTCTTGGATCATTATTTAATTTTGGTCAAACTAGACAAGCATATGACCAAGGAAAACTTAACGAACAATTTAGAGTTTCTGAAGCTAAACGTATGGATCCTTATAATAGAATGAGTTACTTTGGCGATATTTTAGCAGGCGTACCTTCTGTTAGTCAGACCCTTACACAAAAACCATTACCATACACTAACCCTCTTCTTGGCGGAATAGGGGCTGCAACAGCAATGTATGGTGCAATGAGATCTTAGGAGGCTTATGGCTGACGAGTTTGACAATATAAATATTTTTGCACCAACGGATGAAGATTTTGGATTTCCTCAACCTTATGTTACACCAGACATTGATACAGATGCTATTTATTCTGATTTAATTATTGAACCTGGAAAAGAAACGGAAGAGTTTAGAGAAAAATTTACAGCTCCTACTCTTTCAGACGAGCAGTTAGCAGAGCTTTATGCTCCTGCTGACTATAGTAAAGATAAAAATTTAGCTTTAATGCGACTTGGTTTAGCTTTAATGCAACCTACAAGAGGTGGTCAAATTGGTGAGTCTATTTCCAGAGCTGGAACTGCTTATGCAAATGAACTAAGTCAGATAAGACAACTTCAAAGAAAGGATGCTAAAACAAACAAAGCTGGAATGTTAAACGCAAAACTACAAAAAGAAGCTGCACAAATGAATGTAGACAAAATGATTTATGATAATAATCGTGGTGTAGAAACGTCAATTGCACAAACAAAATATAAAACAGCTTTGGACAGTGCAGCATCTACAAAGGCAGCTTATGATAAACAATTTGAAAATGCTCAAAAACTTAAAACACAATATTATTTAGATAGAAGTAAACCAATTCCAGGACAATATCGTTTACCTACTGCTGACGGCACAGGCTATGGAGAACCGTTTGCAGGATATGAAATACTACATCCAGACGAAGGTCCTTTATTTTTTAAACCAACTGGACAATTAAACGAAGAAGGATTGCCTAAAATGGAATTAATACAAAATCCTGAGGGTATTCAAAGAATGCCTACTACAATGACAGGAACAAGAGATGAGTTTGGAGGCACGGGCGGAACATCACAAATACTAGATCTTAAAAGTCAAATAGATACATATGATAAAAACATTATGTACCTAAGTGATCTTCGTCAATCAGTGGGTCAAAATCCGTTACGTGCTGGATTCTTAGCAGGCTTAAAAATGAAAGGTCAAGATTTTGCTCAAATTATAAGTGATGCTCTTGGAGCAAACACTCCTAGCGGTGGAGTTTATAATAATTTATTAGGGGATGGTTATACATTTAGAGACGGGACTAAAATTGCAGAAGGAACAAAATACGCACCAATTCATTCTACAGTTGAAGCTTTTTTACAGCAACCTGACAAGGTACAACAATATTTAGATGAAGGATTAATTTCTCAAGAAGATTTAGATAACATGAAAAATCTTCAATCAAGTTTTGATCAAATGGCTGCGGAAGGAGAAGCTTTAAAAAACTCTGACAAAGACAGATATAATCAAACAGCATTATTTGCTAACGGAGAACAGTTAATATTTGAAAGTGCTGACGAACAAAATAAAATTGGTAGAAAACTTGGTTGGTATGATGAAGATTTACCTATTAACCAAGCAAGAGCAAATGCTATTATCTATGCAATTGCTAGAGCAAGAAAATCATCTGGTCGATTGAACTTAGACGATATTCAACGTGCAGCGCAAGATTTAAATTTATATGGATTTACATCCTCTGTAGCCGTTGTAAACAAGTTACAATTTTTAGAGGATGATTTACGATATGCTCGTCAAGCAACATTTAATAGTTTTGCTGTTATTCCTGCTTTCGAACCTTCTTATAAAAGAATGATAGAGATGGGCTATGACACTATTGATATAGAAAGATTACGAGCATCACTTAATCCAGAAACAAAACAAGAAGAAGCAGGAGCTTCTGATTTTAATTTTACTTTTAAAATTGGAACTGATGGTTCTGTTACACAGGTACCTAATTAATGGCTACTACAAGTGTAACTTTAGATTTATCTCAATTTGGCATTTCAGGTGTAGGCAATGTTACTCTTCAAGGTGTAGAAGAAATTGTTAATGGTCAAGGAATAGAAGCTTTTGGAACACGAAGCCCTCAAGAAAGAGAACAAATAAAACAAATTATAGAACAGGTCCAATCCTCATCTTCTTCTCTTACAAGTTTGCCTAAAAACATTCAAGCGGATCTTAATGCATATGAACAAAGAATTCAAAAAATAGAACAAAGAATTAATGATCCTATTGGTAATTATTTAGGAGACGTAAAAGCAGAAGCTATGCAAGGTCCAGGATTTAAAGCTGTCGGATCAAATCTAGCGAGTATTTTACCTGGAGGAAATCCTTTTGATTTAGCTACTACATTAGAAGGGGCTGTTAACATTGCACAAAAAACATTGTTAAGTGATAACCCTAAAGCACAAATGGGAGATCTTGCTGTTATTGGATCAGACATAGGAAGTTATTTTATGTTACGACAAAACCCTTTAGCTAAAATGAGAATTGATAATGCTCTTTTATCTAATGCAGTAAAAAACAATCCAGCTGCAGCTGCAGGTACCTTAACAGCAACAAATGTTTTTGCTAGAGGGGCTAGTAATAAAGCATACGACTTACTTAATAGTTTTGCTCGTTTTATATATGACATACCTAACCCCGAAGAAGCAGCAATGAAAGACAACGAACTTCGTAATTTATATGAGATGCGTAATGAATTACTTTGGTCAGGAGGAGCTGTTGGTTTATCTAATATTTTTCCTTTTATTAAATCATCATGGGGTAAAAAGTTATTAGGAATAACAGAAGAATCTAAGAAAAAAATAAAAACGGCTGAACAAGCAGGAATACCAATGAATGTTTTTTCTGCAACAGAATCTGGTATAGTAACAGGATCAGGTAAAGTTATTGGATTATTTCCTTTTGTTGCTACAAAAGCCCGTCAAGCACAAAATGCACAACAAGTAGCAATAGCTAATAAAGTTAATAGAACACTTAATAATTTGTCACCAATAGGTCTAATGAATGAAGCAGGGTTACTTGCAGATAAATCATTTAGAGAAGGAGTAGAGTCTTTAGCAGCAACAAAAAGTTTAATGTACGAAGCTACAATGGATATTGCTAATAAAATTGATGCTCAATTTATACCAACACAAAGAATAAGAGAACAAGCAGCTAAGCTTGGACAACGATTAAATAAAGAAAAAAGAGATATTAAAATTATGTACGAAGCACCTGGTCAACAAGGGTATCCTACAGAAACAAGTTTTAGAGATATAATGTCTCAAGTTAATACTTTAGATCAATCAGATAAATTAAAAAATATACTTCCACAATTAGCTAATATGAAAGACGAACATTTAAGTGGCGCTCAATTTATGGAGCTACAAGAAATACTTAACGACATGTTACGTTCCTCTGATCAAATGCAAATGGGTGATGCAATGGCTCAAAACATTAAAAATTTTACAAGTGAAATGACAACAACTCTTAATGATTTTGATAATTATCTAGTCTTAGAAGACAAAGGAAAAGATGCATTAAAAAGAGTATTTATGGATTCAATGAATGAATCTAATAAATTTATGATGTTAAACGAAGATATGTTAAAAGGACGTACGGCTCAAATTTTATCTCTTGCTAATCCTAATATTACAAAAGCAGGAGCAGAAGAAGCTTTTGGTTTTCAAACAGTAGACATGATGACAGATGTGCTTGTAGATTCTAAAGCTTTACAGTCTCCAATGGCAATAAAAGAAATGAAAAAAGCATTGGGAAAACAAGTCATTACCAATGCAGATGGAACTAAACAAACAGTAGATGTATTTAGTGCACTTGCTAAGTCAGTTATAGATAATAGATTAAGACAAGCTACTCGTTATATTAGTGGTCAACTTCCTACAGGAGGCCAACTGGTAGGGGGCGCAGAGAAAAAACCTTTTGTAAGTAGTGTAGTTGGATCTCTTCCGTTTACAGGAAAAATTGGAGCTGAAGCATCTCAATCTGGTAACAAAATGGTTACACGAACTATTGATGGTGAACAGGTTGAAGTGGCTAAAGACTTTGGAATGGCACAAACAAGCAAGTTTAACATTCCTATTCTTGACGTGGAAAGAATGAAAGACATTTTTGGAATTACATCTCCAAATAAAGCATTAGGAATGCAAGAAATTTTAGGTAAAGAAACATGGCAAGAAATGAAAAATGTTTTAGAACTAGCAGATGATATACAGCAAACAAGTTTTGGTGATGTATCAGAATTCGTAAAACGTCGTGGTTTCTTAGGTGGTGCAAATGCCGTTACTAATTTAATTACTGGTGGTATGATTGCTCAAAATCCTTTTGGTAATGTAGGAATGATGTTAATGGCTCGTTATGGAATGACAACATTAGCAGACCCTAAATTTTTACAAGGTGTGTCTACTTTAATGAATACAGAAATAGGAACACTTGCTAAAAGAAACGCATTAATTCAACTTGGCCGTATGCGCTGGGATGATATTAGAGGAGATCAAGTTGATCAACTTCCACCAGATTTAGTAAAAGATTTTAATCCAGGTAATCCAATGGACGTCATGCAGTATTTAATTTTTTCTGAAAATCAAAATGCATTCCCAGGTAGTGAAAGAATGTTAATTGAAACGGATGAGAGAGGAATGGCTACAGGGATTGATATTACGAAAGCAGAATCACAGCCCACATTTAGTAAAGACGGTCAACTCACAGGCCAACAATTAGCCTTTCAAGAAATGACAGAGAACGTAGGACCTGAGACCACGGCTCCCGTACCAAACGCTGATCCTTTTCTTAATGTAGATTTTGAAAACATGCAGCAAATTAACCCTGCCGCAGGAAATACAGGTAGTATAAATCCTGAGCAACGATTAGCATTAGCTGGTGGTAACTTAGATGAAGCCATTGCTTTAGGAAATAGAGGTCAGGTATGAGCGGTATAGACACATTAAAAAGAGGAGGAAGAGGAGGAAAAAAATCAAAAAAATTTAAAGCTCAGGCTAAAAAAAGATATGATGAAAGAAGAGCTAACGTTCGAGAACAAGCTAGGTCTAATCAAGGAAGTCAACAAGATAATAAAAAACAAACACAAAAAACTGGCTTAGAAGCTTTAATAGATAGAAAAGACGAACTTAAAAATATTCCTGCAAATGATGGTAGTGGAAGAAACCAATACCAAGTAGAGATGAATAAATTTAAAAGCACGCCAGGTGGTAAAAAATTATATAAAAAACGTTTTCCAAATCCTCTTTTAAAAATAGCTCAAGGTCTTGGTAACTATGTTAAACAAGGAGGAGCATTAGGAATACTTGCTAATGCATTAGGCGGCGGTAAAGACGCAGCAACAGGTTTTGGTAAAGACGCTTCGACTATGGCAACAGATATTGGAGGGGCTTTAGGGAAATTATTCGGTCTGGATGCACTTCAAAGTAAAAACATAGATATTGCTAGTGGAAAAACGGATGCTGATTTTAAAAAACTTATAAAAGGACAACAAGCGTATGATCCAAGCGGATTAGAAGGATACCAAGATAAAATATACAGAGATTTATTAAATCAAGAAAGAATGCTTAATAATCAAGTTAGACAAAATACATTAGATCCGTACGGTACTCCTAACCCTGCTTTTGGCACTGACCAATTTGATCCAGTAGCTTACAATGATATGTTAATTGAAGATCAACTACAAAAAGAAAATACAGAAGAAGATCCTTTTGGTTTTGATTTAACAGATCAATATAGTGATACTATTAATTTAAGTGGAGATCCTAATGAAGTAATAGAAGATGTTTCGGAAACAGAATATGATACTTCAGGGTTAAGAAAACAAATAGATATGAACACAGAACAAGACGACATATTTACAAACAATGCTTTTATGGGAGCAGGTCCTAACTTTCCAGCAGGTGGAGTAGGGGACGGTAATTCTCCTAGTGGATTAAATTTCTACGGAGGAGATACAGCTTTTGCTGATACTCCTGAGGGTAGAGCAGCTTTAGAAGCACTTAGAAGTAATCAAAATCAATCCTTTATTAACATGAGTGGGATAGTAGGAAATAAAGCTACTGGAGGATATATGAGCAGCTTTCCTAATCAAAATTTAAATACTGAATCATTATCAGCAAGTGATAACATTGATGATCGTATTATGAAAAACTTAGAGTTTGAAAAAATGTCACCTGGAATGATGGGTTACAATCAAGGTGGTAAAGTAATGAGTACGTATGATAAACTAAAAGCTATTGCCGATAATAACTATGGATAACAGTCTTAAAAATATTATTTGGGTTGGATTAATTTTAGTGACCGCAGGTGCAACTTACGGAATGATGTCAACAAGACTACAAGCAGTTGAATCAAAACAAATGCAACTAGAAACGATAATATTATCAGACATCCCAGAAATAAAAGAACGAGTAATAAGACTCGAAGTACTGCTCGAAAGAGCATTATCCGAATAGTATTTTCTTTGGGTCTTCACCCATAACTTGACTAGCCAGATCTATTTTAGCATTCAATGCTTTGACAATCTTCTCATCTATAGTATGATCTGCCATTAAATCTACGTATGTCACCTTTGATGTTTGCCCTATTCTATGCGCTCGGTCTTCTGATTGTAACCGTACTTCTAATGAGTAATCGTTAGAGTAATACACAACAGTGTGAGAAGAAGTAAGAGTAAGGCCATAACCTCCTGTTTTGGGATTTCCAACAAAAAATCGAAGAGGATCATCAGCATCCATAAACCTGTCAACAATAGACTGGCGTAAATTATCTTTTGTATCCCCGTAATACGTCGCAACACTTTCTTTACCATACTTCTCTCCTAACGTTCTTTCTATCTCTTGTATGTCATAACGGTACACGGCCCAGATAATAACCTTACCATTTGTTTCTTCTAACACTTCTAATAATTCTTTTATGCGATTACTCTTAATAGATTTGATTTCACCGTCATCAGTTTTGACATGACCACAGATAATTTGATGTAATCGTATCATTTGTGTCAAAACAGAGGCTGCGGTCATCACATTTTCTTCAAAGAACGTTATTGCCGCTTTTTTCATCTCTGTGTAAGCTTTTACCTGTTCGCTGGTCAATGACACAGACCGCTTCGTATAAACCTTCTCAGGTAGGTCTAAACAGTCACTTTTTAAGACACGCGTCGAAAAATTTTGTATTTTTTCCTGTAATTCGTCTAATCGTTGATATTTGACAATGTGTTGAAAAGAATGTGTACCAACACTGCGTTGCACAATAACAGCATACCTTGCACGGAAACTATAATACGATTGTTGGTCCAACAACCACGGATCAAGGAACTGAACTTGCGAAAACAAATCAAGTGGTGACTTCGTAACAGGTGAACCTGTCATGATGCGTCTATACTTTGCATGCTTTGCTAATTTTAAAATGTTTTTTGTACGTGCTGCCGAATGATTTTTTATTGTAGTTGACTCATCAACACAAACTAATGTTTGATTCTTTAATAAAAACTTATACGCAAAGTCATAACCACGTTTAGTTGACAATGCTTCGATGTTCATAATAAAAACGGTTAAGTCATCAGTGATCACGGACAACTGCTCAAGCTCTGTCTTCTCTTCTTTCTTAGGAGAGGCTGACCATATAGCAACCCTGTAGTTTATGTGATCGGCTAAATGTATTTTTAATTCATTACGCCAGTTACGTTTAATACCGTTAGGTACAATGATCAAAGCTGAGTTTATTTTACCTTTGTCAAACAAAATAGCGATGTTATCAATGCATACTTTGGTCTTACCAGTACCCATTTCCATAAATAATGCCCACACTTCTTTATTCCAACTAGCTGACAATGCATCTAATTGATGTTGAAAAGGCGTCGTTTTAAATCTATAATCCATAATAACTTTCTAAAAGAGCAATATAATACTTGCTTATATAAATTACAAGAGATAAAGGAGAAATTAGAAAGATGGAATTTAAAAAAGAAAAACAGGATAAAAAACCTACTGTATTTTTAGTACAGGAAAATCCATATATAAACGTGTTAAGTGCACAGGAATATGGAGATATTGTTTTATTGTTTGAAAGTGGTCAACAAATTATGTTTAGTCCACAGCCTGCGATAAAAAAACTTCGCAGAAAACTCAAAGATTTCGATGATAATGACTATCTTTTAATGATGGGTGATCCAGCAGCAATGGGTATTGCATGTTGTATTGCTTCTGATATGAATAGAGGTAGATTTAAAATACTTAAATGGGATAAGATTCAAAAAAAATATTATTCTGTTAGTATTAACATTAATGAGAAAGGCGAAATAGATGAGCAAGATAAACTTTGAAGGCGACGCAGTAGCTAATTTAGAACAAACAGGTTTAGAATCTGTTGCAGAATTACTTAGAGAACAGCTACGTTTAGAGAGTGTCATAGTAGACACAGAAGAACAATTAAAAGGTTACAAAGAACATTTACGCAAATTATCTGGTGAAACAATACCAGAAAAAATGGCAGAGCTAGGCATGACATCAACAGAGATGTATGATGGATCAAAGGTACAAGTAGTAGAAGACATTTATGTATCTATACCTAAAGATCCAAGTAAATCTAAAGCATGTTATGAATGGCTAGAAGACAATGGTTTAGGAGACATTATTAAGAATAGTGTCGGTATAAGTTTCGGTAAGGGTGAGAGCAACATGGCAACACATTTACAAGAAACCATCAAAGAGATGGGTCTCATACCTGAAGTAAAAGTTTCAGTGCATCCTTCGACACTGAAAGCCACTATTAAAAAGTGGCATGAAGAAGGAAAATCTGTCCCAGACAATACTTTTAGTTTGTTTATCGGACAGAAAACAAAAATAACCAAGAAAAAATAAGGAGTAAATATGGCAAACGCTATAAAGAAAAAAGACGAAA
>UEXN01002845.1_pt1 | contig 11811 bp, 9 predicted proteins | sample 1796711 | NCBI WGS metagenome assembly UEXN01 (sample SAMEA4772470, study PRJEB27181) | metagenome | reverse complement strand
CAAGGAGCAGTGGTGGTTAAGGCAATGTTACGCCTTCCGTGCTCTCGGTGTAAATGTCGTAACTGTGGGTAGGCTTTAAAGAGGCGCTCCATAAAGGGATGCCCCTCCTCCTGCTCGTAGTTGTAGACCGGGAAGGCACCTCGTTCAGCTGCTAGTTGACATGAACTCTTGTAAGCAGCGATGGCGAGGGTCCTGTAGATGTCCTCTGTCTCTTGAATACTGTCGGGAGAGCCGTAATTGAGATTAAGCATTGCCAGAGTATCACCTAAGCCTGTCACGCCAAGGCCCGTTCGACGGCCGTCAAGGGCTGCCTTGCGAATCTTCTGCCACAGCTCAAGCTCAACACGCTTAGCGTCCTTTGACTCCGGATCTTTCTTGATCTTGGCGATGATGCGATCCACGCACTCAATCTCAAGGTCGATCAAATCATCCATTAGTCTCTGTGCCTTCTGCGCGTGGTCGCTAAAAAGCTCATAGTCAAAACGTGCATTGTCCTGGAACGGGTTGTCCACAAAGGAGGTCAGGTTCAAAAGGAGCAAGCGGCAGCTATCATAGGCTGAAAGGGTGATCTCACTGCATGGATTGGTGCTAATCGTGTGAAAGCCCTGGTCCTTGTAGATCTCTGCCGGAGTGTAGTTAAGAACGTTGTCCCAAAAGAGCAAGCCTGGCTCGGCTGATCCGTGCGCTGACTCAATGATCTGGTCCCAGATGTCAGTAGCAGAGGCTTGCTGTGTGACAACTCTTTCCTCTTCGGGCTCCACCGGAAAGCGCAGCTCGTAATCAGACTCATTCTCGACCGCCTGCATGAACTCGTCGGTCAGTCGAATAGAGATATTTGCACCTGTCACCTTGGACAGATCTCGCTTAATGTTGATGAACGTCTCAATATCTGGGTGGTGTACTGAGATGGTGAGCATGAGTGCACCTCGGCGCCCACCTTGCGCCACTTCACGACAAGAGTTGGAGAAACGCTCCATAAAGACACCGATGCCATCAGTTGTCTTTGCAGCATTAGATGTTCTCAAACCCTGGGGTCGAATGGTAGAGATATCGAAACCGACACCTCCTCGACGCTTCATGATCTGCACCTGCTCTTGATCAGTCTTCAGAATGCCACCATAGGAATCCTGTGGGTTATCAACTACAAAGCAGTTAGACAGCGACTGGATCTGGTGTTTATTTCCAATGCCTGACATAGGTGATCCTTGGGGGACCACATACTTGAAATCCTTGAGTAGAGCGTAAATCTCATCTTCGGACATCGAGTTGTCATACTTGCTTTCAATTCGAGCGAACTCGCTGGCGAGTCGTCTGTGCATCTGGTCAGGAGTTGTCTCAAGGAAGTTGCCTTCCACATCTTGCAATGCGTACTTCGTTGCGAACACAGAAGCTGCTAGCTCATCGCCCTTGAAATACTTTAAACTCTCTGAAAAAACTTCATCATAGGTTGCCATCTACGACGTACCTTCTTCCTTTTCCTTATTATTATCTTTTACTTCGACTTTGCTTACTTGTTTCCACTTTTTCTGTAAAAGTTGCTTCAAGTCACCTTCATTCTTTTTCTTTGCATCCATAAAGGACATTTCTTCTGAGTTTTCTAGTATGCTAAACCTGCTCATTGCTGTGTTGAGCTTCACAGGGAACACGATCCCGTCACGTCCAGCTCGGTTTTTAGCAATGTAAAGTCTGCCGAATCCCTCAGATTTCTCCGCGGGCTTGCGAGATATGGAGATTACAACATCTGCAACCTGCGCTTTGCCGTAAGATTCTGACATATTTTCCAAGCCTACGATATCAGAGTTAGCTGAGTCTCTGTTAGACTGAGATGCTGTCCAAATAGGCATGGCTTTTTCCATAGCCAAGTTGCGGAGATCCTCATACACCTTCTTTAGCTCGTGCCTCATTGAGTCGTATTGCCGGGACGATCTCATAATGTCAGCATAATCAATAATCAGCACTTGAGGAATAAATCCCTTGAGGCTTAGCTTTTCAATGTGGGATCGAAGAGTCTGGACCGTTGCAGTTCCTGTCGGATACTCCTTGATCATCAGCTTACCGAGCTGCTCACCCTTTTCCTTGTAGAATTCGATAACTTCATCCTTGCGATCCTGAACTTCGTTACTGGGGATCTGGCAAAGATTGGAATCGTAACGAAGGCCCGTGCCTGTCTCAGTGAGCTCAAAGGTGTAATGTATTACGTTAAATCCTGCGCGCAAAGCTGCGCAGCCAAGATTAACCAGCATATGTGACTTACCAACTCCTGTAGGTGCTGTAATGACACCGATCTCGCCTTTGCCTAGGCCGCCGTTGAGGATATCTTTTGCATCAATCTGTGCAATACCTGTTGGAATAGGCGATCGACTAACTCGAACGAAACGAGCTTCCATATCTTCAAAGAAGTCGTGTCCAACAGAAGGTGTGGTTCCGACTGAAAGCGCATTGCGCATCAGATCCATAACTGAATCGAACTTATCGACTTGAATGAGATCTACGGCTTCCTCCAGAGCGCCTCGGAAAGCTTGCTTACGACAGAAGTCGAGTGCCTTATCCTTGACGTATTCCAGATCACCCATGTTGGGATTATGCCTGATACGCTGGAGGTACTCAACAATTTGGTCGCGAAGGATCGTATCATTACCCGTCTTCAGGTCATCACGAATGATGGAAACAAGAAGGGGAAGGGTTGGGAAATCCTTGTATTTCTGGTGGTAAGTGAAGTATCGATCTGCCAGGAACCTGAGGTATTTCAGGTCAAAGAACTGGGTGTCAACAACCTCAGCCATTTGTTCTGCCCACATGTTATCTGTGAGGAGTCCTTGAACGATTTTTTCTTGGAAGTCTTTTCCATAAGACGCAAATGATATACCGGACTCTTGTGTCACGTAGAACCTCTTAATCTAGGTAAGTAAAGCTAAGGAAGAGCGATTCAACGTCAAAGTTTTGGATGCCTTCAGCAATCAGATCTCTCATCATCCCGATCTTATTCCTCTTTGGTTCAAATGTATCTACGATTTGTTCGATTTGATTCACTTGGTCCGCCGCTAAATTTCGCGAATCTAAATATGTCAGGCGCCAGTTACGTTCCAAGATGTCAAAGTTGTCTGCTATCTCTCGGTAGATCTTAATTTTTCCCTCTGCGTGTGCAGAAGCATACTCAAATATTTTTTTGATATCAGCTTCTTCCTCGTCTGCAAGGAAGGAAAATCTTTTAGCCATTGTCTTGTAGCCAGCACCTTTGATCCCACTGATGTTGTCGGAGCTATCGCCGACTGCGGCTTTTGCAACACAGTAGTTGCTAGCGCTCACACCTAAAAGATCAGGAATATGGTCACGAGTTACGATCTCTTTTCGACCAAGCCTGTAGATATTTGTATTCTCGTTTAGCAGCTGGTAGTAATCCTGATCTGAAGACACGATCACCTTGGGCAAATTCCGCAGTTTGTACTTACAGAGATAGCCAATGACGTCGTCACCCTCACAGTCACCTACATAGAGCTGACAGATAGGCATCTTTTTCATCATGCTGATTAGGGTAGCAATCTGCTTGTTTCTATTCTGCTGAGTGTCGGGAATGTCCTGCTCGTAGAACTTGTTCATTCGAGCTGGCTTTTTACCTTTCTTGTATTCCGGATAGATGGCTCTTCTTCTCGAAGAACCTCCGCCTTCCCACACAACATAAATCTGCCGTGGGCTAAACCTGTCGATGATGTTGCGCATCGACTTTAAGAAACCGACCACACCTCCGACGTGATGACCATGCTTGCTAATCGACGGGTTTGCCGAGTAGACACGCAGAAATAGGTTCATCGCGTCGAAGATGAGGACAGGTTTATCTTCCAGAGGAGCCAAAACCTTTACTACCTCGATCAGATGTGTGCACAATGTCTGCTTCCATAAAGCATGTTTTGTTGCTCATAGTTTTTGCATGTACCTCATAGACGACAATCTGGGCAACTCTGTCACCCTTCTTGAACTCATAAGGAGTATCTCCACCATTATAGAGCATCACACCCATCTCTCCCCGGTAGCTGGGGTCGATTATGCCTCCCACCGGGAAAACACAGTGCTTGCTAGCTAGGCCGCTTCGAGCCTCAATCTTGAGAAGGATCTGATTGTAAATGTCGTTAGCAATAGGTCTCTCAGCAAGCATTAAGCCTGTGGGTGCTACTGTAACTTTTCCGGGCTGAATTACGCCGTCTTCAACTGTCGTAAGGTCCCAACCTACATCGCCAACCTTCTGGTCAGGTATCACTGCATCTGGGTGTGTCTTCTTTACTTTGATATACAAGCTCAACTTAGGTCATTCTCCGCCATGTCCATTGCAACTGCCCGGACTTCTTCATACGAATCAGTATCAAAGTCTGGATTTCCTTCAAATTTCTTTATCAAGATATTCTCAATCATTAGCTCGATGTGCTGACTGTAATCAGGATCCTTAAGGACATCTTCCATGCCACTCTTGGTAAACTTCTTCTCTACAAGAACCTCTCCAGTCTTTTCATCAGAGACTGTCAGAGTCTTCCAGGCACCAGCACCTTCAACTGAATATGTTTTTCCGTCTACAGTTACATCATCAGAAGACCGGAGTAAATCAGTGACTTGCTCGTGCTCTTTGACACCCACACCAAAATGAATCTCAAACTGGCATGTCCTAAACGGGGGTGCAACTTTATTCTTGATGATTTTTGCTGACACATTGATGCCTACAATATCGCCGGCTTTGTTTTTAATAGCCGAACCAGCACCAAGCTTGATGCGCGTGGATGAATGAAAAGGAAGTGCCATGCCGCCAGGCGTAGTGGTGGGATCACCGTACATCACACCGATCTTTGTTCTCGTCTGGTTCAAGGCAATGAAAAGCGTGTTCGTGCTTCCAATCACCTGCGTGATCTTTCTCATACCCTTCGAGATTGCACGAGCCTGCAGGCCGATCGAGTCCTTATCATAGTCACCTACAAGTTCCGCCTTAGGAGAAGATGCAGCAACTGAATCCCAGATAATGGTGATAGGGACATCTTTGTTCAGGCCGCGAGCCTTTACAATAGTGGACTCTGCGACCGCGAACACCTCTTCAGTGCAAGCTGTCTCAATGAACACAAACCGACGGGAGACATCAATTCCTAGGAGGCCTAAATTCTCCACAGAAGTACCATTCTCCGTATCGATATAGACTACGATGCCGCCCATAGACTGGGTGTTTCTAGCTATCTGGTATGCAATATGTGACTTACCGATCGAAGGAGGCCCGAAGATCTCTACGATCCTGCCACAAGGAAGTCCTCCCCCCTTACGATTAGCAACAATATAATCAAGCTGTCGGATGCCTGTCGACACCCAAGCCTTGACGTGAGTTGGCGACTCATCAATACTGAGGTTATAAGCGATCCTGCTTCCATGATCCTTGTTCAGCGACTTGATGAGATCTGCAGTGAAGTCATCAGATTTTTTAGACTTTTTGTCTGCAGTTTTTTTAGCCATCTCTTCTCCTAGTCGTCGCCGAGTAGATCAGCGAACGCGTCATCGAGTGAAGTGTATGACTTCGACTCAGTGTTGGTTTTAGTAGTGCTTTCAGTAGTAGGAGCACTTGTAGTCGTAGTCTTGGTGGTGGACCCTCCGGACATGCCGTCGTCGTCTGCCGACGAAGATCCGTTAAGCCAGTCATTGACCTTCTTTTCGATCTCTTCGTAGGATTCAAGAGAGTAGATCTCATCCAAGTCTGGAATGGTAGAAGTCCACGTTTTAATCTTATCGTCGTCACCGGAAAGCTTAGTTGCTTTACCTCGAGGCATAACTGACGTCTTGGCCCAGTTTTGACCAGGCTGCTTGGACAGGGTCACCTTGATGTCACGTCCTTCGAGTGGATCCGTGATGTCACCGTAGTCGGGATCAAGCATAATGTTAAGGATGTCCTGGTAGACCATCTTTCCGAACGACCAGAGTTGAGTGCCCTTGTCTTCTTCGCCGCGGACAACGACCGGAGCGTATGCGCGCATCTTGGGATAGAGGCGCTTGCAGAGCTCAGCCGACTCGGGCGAGCCTTCATCACGAAGCTTGTTGATCAGCTCCTGAATAGGATCAGGCTTACCGAACTGCTTCGGTGCCAGGATGCCGCGATTCTCACCTACATTGTAGTAGAACCAGCGCTCTTTAAAGGGTTGCCCGTCGTTATCGGTGAAGGGTACAATCCGAACGGTGTGCTCGCCCTCTTCTGGGCGCCAAAAGGCAGAGCCTCGACGTCCGTTGCCAGAGAGTTGAGCAACTTTGCGACGAATCGCATCAAAATCAATAGCCATCTTTTTCTCCTTGTAGCTTGATGGTCAGATGTATTCTAACCTAGGCTATAAGGATGTTCAAGATTTACTCAGGCTTTTTCATCCTGCGCAGCTTAAGGTTTCTCACCCGTGTGCCGCCGTACATTTTGGCAGTGAAATCTCCTCGAGACTTCAGGGTAGAAGGGTGGTTGGAGGCGCCTAAAGGTAGTGTATAGCCGGCAACATTTGCAGAGACTGATTGTTCATCGACCTCTTCGTCGACTTCGTCTTCATCATCGCCTTCTTGGCTGCGCATAATCTCATCTGCATAAGCTTTTGCTCCATCAGAGTCGCCCTTCATTTCAGCAATGATGCTTGCAATAATCTTCCTGAGGTCTTCTTCTTCTTGAATGACTCCGACTGGTAAGCCTATCATAGCTTTTCCTCCGCCTTTTCTTACATAATGCCTTTTAAGATCACGCTTGTAATTGCCGCCCTTGCCTGGAGGGCCACTTTGGCGCTCATATTCTTCTCTGTCTTCGTCAGTGTAGAATGCTAAACTTCCGTCTCCAAACCTACCCATTAACGTACTGTTTGGCGCTCCAGTTAATCCTGTCATTGGAAAAGGGCGAGGTGCCCAACCTAAACGATGAATATCTGGGGGATTTTGTCGATGCGAAGTCCCGTGCGCTCCTGTCTGTGCAATACCAGACGGGCGATCTCTAAGTCGCTTAATGTATTTGGGTTTAAAGCGTTTCACTATCTTGGCCATGTAGATAAGTATGGACTTAGAATGGAACTGGAATATTGTCTTCTCGGGAACGTGCCTGAACGAGCTTATTTGCTGACGAGATTACAAGTGCTAGTGAAGGCTCTCTCATCGAGTAAAGACGCGTATCATCAGTCAATCCATCCGCAAGAAGAATAGCCATCCACTCATCATAGCTCACCTTGACACCAAACTTTTGGAGAAGGTATAAACTTCGGTGAGTTGTTCGCATGTGGCGAAGCTTGTCGTTAAACTTATAGTTCTCACCTAAGTTTTCCTTGCGCCAATTATTATCCTGCGGGAGATAAAGGTCTTGTTCATCATCTCCAACCTTGCCAATCAGGCAGAACAGAGAACACAAGATGATAGACTCTTTAGGCACCTCGATGTTACAACCCTTAGCAACTTTGTAGCTGGCCTCCAGGATCTTGAGAGCATGATCAAGAAAACCGCCTGCAAAAGAGTTAAAATACTCGTTACGCTCGGAGGAAGGTGCCATGACTAGGCGCTCTCCAAGCTTATCGATCAGCACATTAAGCTGCTTAGACCGCTTACCTGTCTTTCCGGTGAGAGCTTTAAACTTCTCATAATCAGCTTGCATCTTCTCGATATCTAAATCCATTATAGTTCCTCTGCCCCCATGTAGAGACGTGATTTAAAAGCAGGCAGGTTTTGCCCTGGTGCCATTATATCCTCAAGTTTGTCAAAGCACTCAGGATGGCAGTCAAAAATAATCGCATCGTGCAGAAGAAAGAGCGGAACACACTTGTGGCCTTCCTTCTCTACACCTTGCACGATCTGATAAAAGCCTTCGAGTGCTGCATCCATTGCTGAGGATTGTATATAGTTGTTGTAAAGCACGTGTGAGGCGTCATTACGCACCCGGATGTTTCTACCAAAGTGGTTCTTGATAAAACCTGACTTTGCTTCTTCCTCCAAGTGAGCTTTTACCTCGCCCACGCCGAAGAAGATCTCCAGTTTCTTAAGCACATCGTATGCAGTTTGCTTGCTTACGCCTATCAGCTCCTTGACCCGACGAACACCCATGCCATACAGAGTGGCAATGGTCAGTAACTTTGCTGTTTGGCGACCATGCTGGCTGTCCAGAACTTTGTCGCAAAGATCAGTGTAGATATCTTTTACAGGATCCTGCCCGGAGAGGATGAGCGCAACCCGAGGTTCCAGGCTGACATAGTCAAACTGCATGATCTTGCCGCCTTCATAACGCGAGGTCAAGATATCCCTCATCTCTGCTTTCAGCGTAAGGATCTGTGGGCCTTCTGATATTGTGAGCCTGCCGGTGCTGGTGCCCGTAAGGTTGTAACCTACTTTCCTAGTTGCGCCCTTCATAGGAGTAAAGGATGCCAAGACAGACTTGTTGACAGTAGTAGGATCTGCATATCTTCGTGCAAAGACCTGTTCATCGATGTGTGCTGGCTGCAATGACGAGATTAGCTTCTGTTGCCTAGTAACCCTATTTTCAAAGTATTCGTATTGATCGGACTTTAGATTTTCTCTGATTGCATCCTGGACACTCTTAAAGTACTTCTTGTACTGCGCTTTAGGCAAAGCTTTCGACCAAGCTATTGATTTTACACCTGTATGTTTAAAAGGCTTGGTGTATTTTTCATCAGGAGATCTTGGTATTTGTATCCCTGAGAGCGTTGATACAACGTCTAAGTTTCCCTGCCCGCTAAAACCAAAAGGGGTACAATCTTCTGGTAGATCACTTACCCACTTTGACTCCTGGTCAAAATCGGTTAGCAAATGAAGGTCTGTACCAAGGATGCTTTTATTGACACATATCATGTGTCTATCATACAGCTTAATCTAGCTAGTTGTATCAGTTGTTTCCCTGGCGCCGTCGACTAGTTTTTGAGACTTATTCAGCATTGCCAAGAAGCTTTCAAACTGGCCATCAGCATTTCTGTTATATAAACTAACTGACGTCGTAAAAGTTCCCGGAGCGATTCGATGATTAACAGTCTTGACATAATAAACGTCATCCACTGATGTACCTGTGCCAAAATCAACAAAAAAGTGCTGGGCATATCTAATGATCGGACAACCTATCATGGTTAGGCTTGCGTCAGCAGGTTGGACTTGCAGGGGCAGCCCATTTGGCTGAGTTCCTTTTGCTGTTCGAGTCGGGTCTTTTCCATATCTTTTGAGCTGGACGTTCTTGTAGCCAGAGCTTTGAATGGATGCAAATCGAGCTGAGGTGATGATTGACCCCTCTGAGCCGTACGTTATTGTCGGGTACCCTTGTCGTATGATTTTTTTGAGCTCTTTGAAGGGAATTTTAAGTATCCACTCGTTTCTGCTTTTAGGATCATCGGGATCGGCTGGGGCAAGTTGAGCAAATCTTTCTGGTATCTTTTCAAGCTGCTTGGCTAGCGCCTGCTTTTCGTCCTTATTATACGATTTTGATAGATTTTTATTCAAGCCTTTGACGGTGTGCAAAGTATCACTTCCTGCCTGCAAAAGCTTAGCGAATGTAGCTTGCCTACCATTGTGATTATCGTACACGTGGATTCTTAGTATGGAAGCACTGTCGGCATCGTGAACTGACTCTCCAGGTTGGCCTACCTTGGGCAGAGTCTCGAACATAACCTGAATCTTGGGTGCTCTAAAAGTCTGCGTCAAGTCTTTAAAACTCTGCTTTATTGCCTTGTCATCTGTGTCAAGCTTTCTACCTTTTGCAGTGATTGCTGCATACACGTCTTTCGGAGCTGTTACGTCTGAGAGGGGGCTGAAGGGATATTGGACAAAATTCTTAATCATCCATCCCATAAAAGTTGAAACGCTTATGTCAGTCCCGCGAGAATTCTGGATCATAAATTTCAAAGCTTGTTCGAATTCATCTTTCTTAACAACGAACTGGTCTATGGAAAATTTACCAAGGGGATTTTGAATGTTGTCTCCCTGGAACCCAGACTCAGAACTAAATCCGTAGAACATTATTTGAACTTCAGAGAAATTGCCCGTTGAGGCTAAGGGCCTCGCGACGAAGTTTGTGAAAATTTTTCCTAAAGAAATAAATTTTGCTTCTTTAGTTGTTTCTTTTTCTTTTGCTTTCTCAGCATCAAACTTAATGTCATCAACGGGTAAAAAAGGATCTACAGTATTATTCAGAATCTCTTCAGTGCAAGTGTGAATAATGTCAGACTGCTTCGTCACAAACTCATCACTTTTAGCTTTAAGATCCTTAAGCGCCTTTAAAACCTCGTCCTTTTTATCTCCGAGTAGGGCTACCTGATTACCCTGATTTTCAAAATTTGTAATTAGTTCCTGTAGCTGCTTGGGAACAAAAACAGTTGAATTGCTCATGAGGCCTTCGTCCAAGCTGACAAATGCGGTGATGTCTGTTCTCATTTTGCCCTTAGCACGATCCTTGAGAATGCCTCTGATCTTACTGGTAAGCTCCCCTATCAACCCACCTGTCTTTTTCAAGTCTTTGCTTTGAAAGATAGAAGTTCTTTCGGAGTGAATGTTTCCTTTGGCGAATAAATCTAGATCAATGTTGACCTCACCGTTGCTGCCCATATTAAAGGAAGAATTAACTACTGCAAACTTTTCTTTTTGGCGCATTGCGTTAAGGAGGCTTCCGTAAACATTTCTTCCAGAGTCATCAGGGTGCGACCAGCCGTACTCTACTAAAATCTCGTTGGTGCCATAGTTTTCCGGTCGGATTAGCTCGGCGATCTCATGTAATCGAGATCGATCATGAAGGATGATCGATAATTTGGCTTTCTTTTTTTCCATCAGGCCTGCAGCAGGAACGACCGACACGTCAAAAGAAGTTATTGACATGAACGGCCTAAACGGGTCTAAGATAGGAACTATCCTATCGGCGTTTTTCAAAGGCGTGTAAGTCTGAGGCAGTGTAAACATCTCCATACCAAAGGATGAATTGTGTCTTTTGGTGCCGTCAGAATTCAGTGCAGAGCTTCCGGCGCCGCCACGTGCTAACTGCAGAGTGCCTGCTTCTGCAGAGACATCTTTGTTTCCAGCAAGTGCTTTTGCCAAGCTTATCGAAAGAGGCCTTCCCTTATCGCCTTGTGAAAACCTCTTAGTAGCAGTAAAAAATTGCACATCGAGAAACGGAACGCATCTTGAGAACTCATACGAAGGTATCAGATTAGCAAAAACTTCGATTTCTGACGTCAAAGACGTCGTAGGGCAAAAATCAAAGTGTTTTGCAGTCAAGACAGACACCGGGGTTGTATTACTAGGCTTTCCAGGTAGAGGAGTGCTAGTTGCAGTACTGCTTCCCTTAGATAGCTTTGAGTAAATGTTCACTGGAGCGAAGCTTGAAACAGATTTCTTGTCGGCAGTCTCTCCTTTAGAGTCGACCTGGGCTTCGTTGTAGATATCAAATGCTCCCTTAAATGGGTCAGCGGCGCCGGCGGTCTTAAACAGATCGCGAGCTTTTTCCGCTATCTCTTTACCTGTAAGAGCTCCGTCCATGTTCTCAAGGATAGTTTCGGATAGTAATCGAACCTGCTGATTTTTATCTTCGCCAAATTCACTAACTGGCTTGTTTGGATTTCCTGCGAGCTGTCTAAAAGCGCCTCCGACTCCTGAGGCTTTTCTTAATGTGTTAGCAGCAACTCGAAGCCTTCTATTCTTGCGAGTCATTCGACAAGATCCACGATCTGCGCGAGGATTGCGGGTATAAGAATCCTAGTTCCGGCCGGAACTTGCAGGCCCCACCCAATGTTACTTGCGGCGGCGATAACCCACCACAGGGACGCGTCACCGTACTCTCTGCCGGCGAGAACATCAAGG